>ULXS01017423.1_pt1 | contig 67242 bp, 73 predicted proteins | sample 1961421 | NCBI WGS metagenome assembly ULXS01 (sample SAMEA4835842, study PRJEB28245) | human gut metagenome | biome: gut microbiome; material: fecal sample | place: Denmark | collected 2008
GGGGATGATCCCAGCGTAAGCGTAGTGAAGCAAGTCGCAAGCTGCTTGTCCCCACACGCGTGGGGATGATCCTTGTTCTTCCTTTGCTAAAAAACTTAGCGATGACTTGTCCCCACACGCGTGGGGATGATCCCCAGCAGTCTTTGAGAGATTTGCTGGATAGTGTCTTGTCCCCACACGCGTGGGGATGATAATATGCTTATCAACAGCGGCACAGCCGACACAGTCTTGTCCCCACACGCGTGGGGATGATCAAATTCATCTGACAAGTATCCATTTTTTGTTAGTCTTGTCCCCACACGCGTGGGGATGATCCTCTGACAACAAAGGTAGCAGGTGTGTCTATCGACTTGTCCCCACACGCGTGGGGATGATCTTCTTTGCTTGAGGGCTTCGGCTCTCGCCCTTCGCTTGTCCCCACACGCGTGGGGATGATCCTTTTATTCCATGAAGCGTTTAAGACTTGTGCTACTTGTCCCCACACGCGTGGGGATGATCCTGCAGATGAGGGGTAGCTTCATCTTGATGAATGCTTGTCCCCACACGCGTGGGGATGATCCTCAAGCTGTATACGATTTTGAGAAATAAATCCACTTGTCCCCACACGCGTGGGGATGATCCTAAACGAGGCAATGGCGCTTGTCAATGCTCTTGCTTGTCCCCACACGCGTGGGGATGATCCCAAGTCGAACTATATCTTGACCCATGAATTGAACTTGTCCCCACACGCGTGGGGATGATCCTGTATCTGCATTTAGCGCAGAACAAGCAGTTGCCTTGTCCCCACACGCGTGGGGATGATCCCGTCAAAGCTCAAAAAACGCCCGTCCTCATAAACTTGTCCCCACACGCGTGGGGATGATCCTGCAATTTGCGAGACCGCTAAATATTGTGTCAACTTGTCCCCACACGCGTGGGGATGATCCTTCTTTACCTAAGATATTATTTCAGCATTTATGCTTGTCCCCATACGCGTGGGGATGATCCTAGCAAAAATGTACAATCTATCAACAGATTACACTTGTCCCCATACGCGTGGGGATGATCCCGTTTAACAGGTTTTCTAAAGGGTCTTGCACCTCTTGTCCCCATACGCGTGGGGATGATCCTTAATTATTGTATACATTGTAGTATCCTTTTCCCTTGTCCCCATACGCGTGGGGATGATCCGTGGCAGTTATCAACGTATCGAGGAAACCGTTACTTGTCCCCATACGCGTGGGGATGATCCTGGCGGTACTCGTTATGATTTACGGGCAGAGCGCTTGTCCCCATACGCATGGGGATGATCCTAGGGCGAACGGAAAAAATCCGATAGAAAAAAACTTGTCCCCATACGCGTGGGGATGATCCCTGCTTGTCTAAGAAATTCCAACGCTGAACAGTCTTGTCCCCATACGCGTGGGAATGATCCTACTAAATCTCTTAAATCGCCCTTACTCAGCGGCTTGTCCCCACACGCGTGGGGATGATCCTAACGCTGTCTGATAAAACATCAGAGTAATAACTCTTGACATCATCTAGAAAATCTGCTATACTAATTTTAGAATCAGTAGAGGCACTATCGGTTTCAACACCAGGTCCTCGGCGTTTAGTCGCAGCTGGTTCTATTTCTTTTGCATTAAGCGCCTTGTCCCCACACGCGTGGGATGATTCTTACCTCTTTGTTTTGTGTTTGTAAGCACACTACTAAGCATACCGTCATCTATCGCTACGGAAAACGCTACCGACTTGATTGATTTTCCGGCAAGTACCTTTGCCACCAATTCGTAGAGTTCTTCGGCACTCCATTCTTTGTGTCTATTTTTTTGTTTTAACACCTCCGAACTGCAAGCATATTCGAGCCGAACCCATTTCCTTATCATCTGGCGGAAATTTGTCTCATTTGCTCTTTCCGGTGTTTTCATCCATTCTCCTTTTCTGTATTTTTCAACAGCTTTTCTTTTGTACGCATAATCGTATTTCACAAAATTACCCTCCTTACCGGATGTCCGGTAAGGAGGGTAAATATCGCTATAACAACGGGGTTAACGTATTTTTTGAGTATATTACTTTATATCTGCGTGGTGTGCCTGAATTGACTTTACGCCGAAGTGCTTGTTCGCTTTAAGTGACTTTATACCCTCGATGCTTGCCTTAGCGGCCGCCATTGTTGTGATATAAGGCACCTTATGTCTGATTGCTGACTTGCGGATGTAGCTGTCATCGTTTGCACTCGTCTTTCCTGCGGGTGTGTTGATGATAAGCTGGATTTCGCCGTTTGCTATTGCATCGGTGATGTTGGGCCTGCCCTCGTACATCTTGTTGATACGTTCAGCAGTGATGCCTGCGTCCTTTATCATATCATAGCTCTTGCCTGTTGCAAGGATACGGAAACCAAGCTCGCTGAATGATTTTGCGATTTCAAGCAACTCGGGCTTATCTCTGTCGCATACGCTGAGGAGAACAGTTCCACCAAGAGGAAGCTTTACCTGTGTTGCCTCCTGAGCCTTGTAGTACGCTTCTCCAAATGTGGGAGCGATTCCGAGAACCTCGCCTGTTGAACGCATTTCGGGACCGAGAACGGGGTCAACCTCCTGGAACATATTGAAGGGGAATACCGCTTCCTTAACACCGTAGTGATTGATAACCTTGTCGTGAAGCTCGGGTACGGGGGAGGGCTTGCCTGTCAGCGATGATGTGATTATCTGAGTAGCAAGCTGTACCATGTTTATATTGCAAACCTTTGATACCAGCGGTACTGTACGGGACGCTCTGGGGTTAGCTTCAAGAACATAGACAGTATCGTCTTCAATAGCGTACTGCATATTCATGAGACCGCATACATTCATTTCAACGGCAATCTTCTTTGTGTAATCCTTGATTGTTGCTACCTGCTTTTCCGTAAGGTTCATAGAGGGCAGGATACAAGCGGAGTCACCGGAGTGAACACCTGCAAGCTCAATATGCTCCATAACAGCGGGAACAAAGCAGTTCTTGCCGTCCGAGATAGCGTCAGCCTCGCACTCTGTTGCGTGGTGGAGGAAACGGTCTATCAGTATGGGTCTGTCGGGGGTAACGCCTACTGCCGCAGACATATAGACCTTCATCATTTCGTCATCGTGAACAATCTCCATACCTCTGCCGCCGAGAACGTATGAAGGACGCACCATTACGGGATAACCGATGCGGTTTGCGATTTCAAGCGCTTCGTCAACGTTTACAGCCATTCCGGATTCGGGCATCGGGATTCCGAGTTTGTCCATCATAGCACGGAAGTGATCTCTGTCTTCCGCAAGGTCGATAGTTTCGGGAGTTGTGCCGAGAATGTTTACGCCGTATTTCTTAAGGTCGCTTGCAAGGTTGAGCGGTGTCTGACCGCCGAACTGAGCAATAACGCCGAGCGGCTTTTCCTTATCGTGAATCGAAAGAACGTCTTCAAGGGTGAGCGGCTCAAAATAGAGCTTATCCGATGTATCGTAGTCGGTTGAAACTGTTTCGGGGTTGCAGTTTACGATGATAGATTCAAAGCCGAGCTTTTTGAGTGCAAGTGCCGCATGAACGCAGCAGTAGTCGAATTCGATACCCTGACCTATTCTGTTGGGACCGCCGCCGAGAATCATTATCTTGGGCTTGTCGCTGACAGGGCTTTTATCCTCGTCAAGATGATAGGTGGAGTAGTAGTAAGCCGCATTATCCGTACCGCTTACATGAACGCCTTCCCACGTTTCCTTTATGCCGAAGCCGATACGGGCATTTCTGATCTCTTCCTCTGTAACCTCAAGAAGTGAGCTTAAATAACGGTCGGAGAAACCGTCCAGCTTTGCCTGCTTTAGTACAGCCTTTTCGGGAACAGAACCCTTGATCTTGAGCAGTGCTTCTTCTTCGTCAACAAGCTCCTTCATCTGCTGTAAGAACCAGTCTTTTATCTTCGTAAGGGCGTGAATCTCTTCAATAGTAGCACCTTTACGCAGAGCTTCATATATAACAAACTGTCTTTCGCTTGTGGGGTATCTCAGCTGTGCTAAAAGCTCTTCCTTTGTCATATCGTGGAAGTTCTTTGCAAAGCCAAGACCGTATCTGTCCTTTTCGAGTGAACGTATAGCTTTCTGGAAAGCCTCTTTATAGGTCTTGCCGATGCTCATTACTTCACCGACAGCTCTCATCTGTGTTCCGAGTTTATCCTCTGCGCCCTTGAACTTTTCGAATGCCCAACGTGCGAACTTGATTACAATATAATCTCCGTCAGGGTAATACTTGTCGAGTGTGCCGTACTTACCGCAGGGAATATCCTTGAGTGTCAGACCGCAGGCAAGGAGGGCGGAAACGAAGGCAATAGGGAAGCCTGTAGCCTTTGAAGCAAGAGCGGAAGAACGTGATGTTCTGGGGTTTATTTCGATTACAACAATACGTCCTGTTTCGGGATTACGGGCAAACTGACAGTTGCAGCCGCCGATAACCTCGATGGATTCGATAATGCGGTAAGACATTTTCTGAAGCTCTTTCTGAACATCTTCGGGAATAGTCAGCATAGGAGCAGAGCAGAACGAGTCGCCCGTATGCACGCCGATGGGGTCGATGTTTTCGATAAAGCAAACGGTAATCTTATTGTTGTCGGCATCACGGACAACTTCAAGCTCAAGCTCTTCCCAGCCGAAGATACATTCCTCGACAAGAACCTGACCTACAAGAGATGCCTGCAAGCCTCTTTCGCATACAACCTTAAGTTCGTCTACATTATAAACCATTCCGCCACCGGCACCGCCCATTGTATAGGCAGGACGAAGAACAACAGGGTACTTGAGTTCCTCGGCTATCTTGACAGCTTCATCAATCGTGTAAGCAACTTCACTTCTCGGCATACCGATACCGAGATCCTTCATTGCATTCTTGAACTCGATACGGTCTTCACCACGTTCGATAGCGTCGACCTGAACGCCGATTACCTGTACGTTGAACTTTTTCAGTACACCTGCCTTGTCAAGCTCAGAGCAGAGATTTAGTCCTGACTGACCGCCGAGGTTGGGCAGAAGCGCATCGGGACGTTCCTGCTCGATAATCTGAGTAAGTCTGTCGAGGTTGAGCGGTTCAATGTATGTGATGTCCGCTACATCCGGGTCGGTCATAATAGTTGCGGGGTTTGAGTTTACAAGAACTATCTCGTAACCGAGCTTCTTGAGTGCTTTACAAGCCTGTGTGCCTGAATAGTCAAACTCACAAGCCTGACCTATGATGATAGGGCCGGAGCCTATTATCATAATTTTGTTAATGTCCTGTCTTTTTGGCATATTTCTCTTCCTTACCGCACTTTTGCAGTGCGAAATTTTTATTTGCCGTATTGTTGGCATATTTTATTAGGATAATAATATCACAAAATCCGACAGAATGCAATAGAAAACTTCCGGATAGGGCAGATTTGTCATAAAAGTAACATTTTCAGGCGGATGTTCGGTTTTGGGCACGAAAAAGCCGACCTGCCGGAAAAGGTCGGCTGATAATATTAAATCATATTTTTTCAAATATAAGGATTTTCTGAGTTACTTTCTTGATTAAAGGGAGGTTTCTGAACGGTTTCAATATCGGCATGATTTCTGTCATACCACGGATGATATCGTCATTTTTTATACATCTGAAACCGTCTGCCGCTTTACCTAAATCATCAAAGGTATCAGCACCAAACACGAATTTTGCACCGGTGTCCTGAATTGATTTTTCGGTATGCTCCTTGTTTACCCACTTTTTAGCAAGGCACTCCATAAGCACTGTCGCATTATCGAATTTATCTCTGATAATCGACAGCATCTGAGCGTTTTCATCAGAGGTAAGATACATTGAAAGACCTTCGATTATAAATAGCATTTTTCCTCTTTTTGTTACCTTGTCAGCCCAAGCGGGATCGGTTGCGGAAATGCCTATTGTAGACACCCTGCCTGATTCGTGATATATTGCGTCACGAACCTCTATAGTTTCCGGCAGATCGACATTGTACCATATTATTCTGCCGTTATCCATACGGTAAAATCTTGTATCAAGACCGCAGGCTATGTTTACAACTGTGCAATCGGGATTTTTGTTTATAAAGTCTTTGACCAATTCGTCAAATACGATGGTTCGTGCGATTACTCCGTTGCTCATCGTAGAATCCTTTTCCGCTTTTGAAAAGTCATAGTCTATCTTATCGACAAGCTCTATTGCCTTTGCGTCATAAAATTTAGCATTCTTTTTTCTTGAATACTTGGCTCTTGCATAAAAACTCTGTAGCATAGTTTCTGCTGAGCCTGTAAGCAGTGGATTGATTTTTTTGTCTTCCATAATATCTCCGTTAATACACAAATACATTTTGGTTAATCCCAACTAACCAAAATCATTTTACCACAAAAATGCGCCTCTGTCAATAAGAATCCAAGAGTATTGCGGCTGAAGAGCGGATTTAATCAGGATATAATCGGTTATAAATCAAAATTTCATAATATCAAAATAAAAATGTAAAAAAAGACTTGACAAAGGAGTCAGGATTTGTTATAATAAATCACGTTGTGAAAACAACTCAAAAGTTTTATAGTTTTTGAGCCACTAGCTCAGGCGGCAGAGCACCTGCCTTTTAAGCAGGGTGTCCCGGGTTCGATTCCCGGGTGGCTCACCAAAGTCCTTCGATTAAATTCGGGGGACTTTTTTATTTGTGTTTTGATAAGTACCGAATTGCACTGAACGAAGCTGTTTTTGCGGTATCGGAAAAAATTTTGCGACAAAACTTGACATCGGGGCAGATATAGTATAATATATAGTTATAATTATCAGAAAAGAGAACTGTATGACCAAAAAGGAAAGAGCAGAGCTTGTTATAGACGGGCTTGCCGAGTGCTATCCGGATGTGAAATGCGCTCTTGTTTATAAAAAGCCGCATGAGCTTCTGATAGCGACAAGGCTTTCGGCACAGTGTACCGATAAGCGAGTAAATATGGTTACTCCCGCACTTTTCGAAAAATTCCCCGATATTGACAGCTTTGCGGCGGCAGAGCCTGACGAGGTTGCGGAATATATACATTCGTGCGGACTATATAAGACAAAAGCTGTCGATATTGTTATGATGTGCAGAATGCTCCGTGATGATTTCGGCGGTGAAATTCCCGATACAATTGAACAGCTTGTAAAGTTGCCCGGGGTCGGAAGAAAGACAGCTAATCTTATAGTAGGCGACCTCTACGGTAAGCCTGCTCTTGTATGCGATACACACGTTATAAGAGTGAGCGGAAGGCTGGGTCTTACCGATGGAACAAAGGATGCGCTGAAGGTTGAAAAACAGCTTGCCGCAATAATAAAGCCGGACGACAGATTGATGATGTGTCACAGGCTTGTGTGGCACGGTCGGCTTGTGTGCAGTGCGGCAAAACCGAATTGCAGCGAATGCAGGCTGAGCGGTTTTTGCAAGTTTTTTTCGGGGACAAAATAAAATAACGGCTTGGAGTGAGTATTATGAAAGGGAAGGTACGCAACGCAATAATAATTGCCGCAGGCGTGCTTATCCTTACCGTAATGCTCACTGTTGTTTTATATTACTATAACGACAAAGTAATGCGTGATAACGCATGGGTGTTCTCTGTGAATGAAACCTCATACGATGAAAGCTCGTATTCGTATGAGCAAAAACCGGATCTTAATTCAGCAGATCTTGAAACGCTGATGCAGATAAAAGGCGTCGGGCGGAAAACGGCACACGATATTATAAACTATCGTGAAAAGCACGGGAAATTTACATCTATGTCACAGCTTAAAGAGATAAACTCGGTAGATGATGAAGTATATATGATACTGTGCAGTCGGTTTACCGTTGCCTCGTCGGGATATTACACTAAAAACGAGTCTTACGGCATTCGCAAGGTAAACCTCAATAAAGCTACCGTAGACGAGCTGATGAGCGTTGAGGGAATAACGGAGGAAATCGCAAAGAATATTATATTGCGCCGTAAAGACCACGGAGATTATACCTCTGTAAGAGAACTTCTTGATACCGAGGGCATAACGATAACTCTTTACAGCAAAATTTCCGATAAACTGACAGTTTGATTTTATATTATTTTAGTGAGAAATTGCCAAAAAACTATTGATTTTATTGCAGTGATTTGGTATACTTAATTAATAAAGCATAACGCTTTATATATTTACAGGAAATACAAGGCGTTACGGAGGTCATTATGGATTATAACATCAAAGACGTATCCGGCAGACTGAAAAGCACAAGAGAGTACCTTGATATATCTGTCGGCGAAATGGCAAACAAAACAAACGTCACCACAGACGAATATATTTCACTTGAAAACGGAGAAAAGGATTTTTCGCTTTCATTCCTGAATCAGGCGGCGGACGCACTCGGCATTGAGCTTATAGAGCTTCTTACAGGTGTTACGCCTAAGCTCAATACATATTCGATAGTCCGTAAGGATCAAGGCTTACCGATCGAGCGTCGGGAAAGATTTGCCTATCAGCACCTTGCCTATCTTTTTAAAAACAAGAAAATAGAGCCGTTGCTGGTAACAGCTCCTTATGATGAGGAGGAGCAGAAAAAGCCTATACACCTGTCTGTACACGACGGTCAGGAAATGGACTATATAATATCGGGAACGTTGAAGTTCCAGATAGGCAGTCATATTGAAACGGTAAGTGAAGGCGACTGCATTTATTACGACAGCATGAATCCGCACGGAATGATAGCCGTTGACGGCAAGGACTGCAAGTTCTTGGCAATACTGATCTGATAAACAAAGGAACGGAAAGAAAAGTATATGGAACAGGTTAAAAATTACTACAAGAGATTTGTAAAAGAAGGCTTTGATGAGAACGGGATACTGAATAAGTTCGAGATAGATTGCCCCGATAACTATAACTTCGGTTACGATATTATAGATAAGTTCGGAGAAATCGACCCCGACAGGAGAGCACTTATCCACATCGACCTTCAGGAAAACCGTCACGATTTTTCCTATTCACAGCTTTCGAAGCTGTCAACGCAGGCGGCAAATCTTTTCAAGTCATACGGTATAAAAAAAGGCGACAAGGTAATGCTGGTACTGAAAAGAAACTACCAGTTCTGGATTGCGATAATCGCTCTTATCAAGCTCGGTGCGGTTGCTATACCCGCAACGCATCTGCTGACAACACACGACTTTACCTATCGCTTTGAACGTGCAAGCGTAAAAGCTATAGTCTGTACCGGCTATAATCCCGATATAGCCAAGTATGTCGATGAGGCGCAGGAAGAAATCCACGCTGACGGTCTTGTTAAATTTATAGCAAACGGTCACAGGGACGGCTGGATCCCGTTCGATGATGAAATTGCCGGAATGCCCGAAACTATGGAGCGTGTGCAGACGGATACAAGGGAGCATATGCTGTTATATTTCACATCGGGTACTACGGGCTATCCCAAGATGGTTGTCCATAATCACAGATATGCACTCGCACATATTCAGACTGCGGCACATTGGCAGAATGTCGATTCTGACGGTGTTCATCTTACAATATCAGATACAGGCTGGGGAAAAGCCGCCTGGGGCAAGCTGTTCGGTCAGATGTCGCTCGGTGCGTGCGTGTTCGTGTATGATTTTGACAAGTTCATACCGACCGATATGCTGAGGATAATGCAGAACTATAAGATAACCTCATTCTGTGCGCCTCCCACCATGTTCCGTTTCTTTATAAAGGAAGGTCTTGAAAACTACGATCTTTCGAGTCTTAAATATTCCGCTATTGCAGGCGAGGCACTCAACCCTGAGGTGTATAACAAGTGGCTTGAGTTTACCGGTCTTAAGCTGATGGAGGCATTCGGTCAGACCGAATCTACAGCACTGCTTGCAAATCTTGTAGGCATGACGCCTAAGCCCGGCTCAATGGGCAAGCCTACACCGCTGTATGATGTCGACATTGTCGATGATGGCGGAAATCCGGTGCCTGTCGGAGAAGTCGGTGAAATAGTAGTCCGTGCCGAGCGTGGCAAGGACGGCCTTTTTGACGGCTATTACCGTGATGATGAGCTTACCGCTCAGGCATGGCACGACGGGCTGTATCATACAGGCGATACCGCTTGGAAGGATGAGGACGGCTACTTCTGGTATGTCGGAAGAAATGATGATGTTATCAAGGCGAGCGGTTACCGTATAGGACCTTTCGAGATCGAAAGCGTTCTGATAGCACACCCGTCTGTGCTTGAGTGTGCCGTTACGGGTGCACCCGACCCTATAAGAGGTCAGGTGGTAAAGGCAACAATCGTTCTTGCAAGAGGCTATGAACCGTCTGAAGAGCTTAAAAAAGAGCTTCAGACTTACGTTAAGAAGAACACTGCGCCTTATAAATATCCGAGAATAGTGGAGTTCGTTGACGAGCTTCCCAAAACTATCAGCGGCAAGATAAGAAGGGTACAGATTCGTAACGAGGATAACAAGAAAAACAGTTAATGACAGAATTCGCCGCAGGTAATACTTGCGGCGATAGTTTTAGAGGGCTTTATGGAGTATTACATCTATCTGTTGCAGATATTCGGCGGCGGTAACCCAAAAATTCACGAGGTGATAAAGGCATACGGTAATGCAAGACTTGCGTATGAGCATATCAGCAGCGGCGATATGTCGCATATACCTTCTAACCGTCACGAGTATGTCCGCAGAGCGTCGCTCGAACGCTCGAAGGTGATAATGGATTATTGCGCCGGGAATAATATCGGCATTGTCACAATTGACGACAGAAATTATCCCGAACAGCTTAAGAATATATATAATCCGCCCGTTCTGCTGTTTACTGCGGGAGATATAAACTGCCTGCAGGGTAAGCTGGCGGTGTCGATAGTAGGACCCAGAAAGCCGTTTGGCAATGCGATAAGGCTTGCGGAAAACATCTGCTACAATCTTGCGAGAAGCGACATTGTTCTTGTAAGCGGCTTTGCACTGGGCATAGACAGGATAGCGCACAATAACAGTATCCGTCACCATAAGCCGACTGTGGCTGTGCTTGCCTGCGGAATAACTATTGATTATCCGAATAATTCATTCGGGCTGAGAAAGAACATAATCGACAACGGCGGACTTATTCTGTCGGAGCTGCTCCCGGATACACCGTGTAATTCTGATTATTTCAAATTCAGAAACCGTATTATTTCAGGGCTTTCAAAGGGTACTGTCGTGATAGGCGGCTACAACGGAAGCGGAAGCCTTATCACTGCAAACCATGCGTTTGAGCAGGACAGAGAGGTATTCTTTACTATACCTGACGATACGCTGGATAAGAAATACAGCCGTGTTATCAGATTTTTGCGTGACGGGGCGCATTCTGTTTATGATTTCTATGATATTATCAATGAGTTTTATCCGACTTACCGTGACAGAATCGATGATACATATCTTGATAAGGAACAGCTGACAAGCTTTGTGATGCACGAGGATGTCAGGGAAACTCCGCCTGCTGAGGATTTGCCGACGGTTTGCGAAGTAAAGGAACCTGAGTCTGCGAAAAAAGATGAGAAGAAGCCTCTGCCTAAGGTGAAGGCGGCAGATGCACCACGCTTTAAAATTACAGGTGTCAAGGATAAGGAAAAGGAAATAGATTATTTCCGAGTAACTCCCGAAAATGTGCTGAAAAAGCGGAAAAAAGCGGGAAAGCCTGCTACACTGAATGATACGGCAGTAAAAGAAAGAATTCCGCTAATAGCACCGATTGCCGAAGCCGATAACACGGATGTGAGTGAGGCAGAGCCGGTAACGGATAAGGAAGAAAAGCAGAGCGGACAAATTGCGGAAGCCGCAGAAAACGCATCGGGAGCCGCAGAAATTCTCGGTATCATCGCAAACAGTGACGGAGTAACGCTTGATACATTGCTTTCTGCCTGCAGCTTATCATTCGGGGAACTCAGCGAGATACTCGCCGACCTTGAAATAAGCGGTGCTGTATCCTGCGGTGCAGGCGGAATATACACAGTAAAGAAGGAGCGGTAATGAATCGTTCACAGCTTGACAAATACATAACCGACTATTACGGCGTCAGAGCCGAAAGATTGTTTGAAAAGAATCCCGGTTTTCAGGCGTATCGTCATAATGATACGAAAAAGTGGTTCGCTATGATAATGGATTTGCCTGAAAGCAGGCTCGGACTTGACGGGCAGGAAATTATAGATGTCGTCAATCTCAAGTGCGACCCTATCCTCATCGGGTCGCTGAGGCTGGAGCAGGGCTTTTATCCTGCGTATCATATGAATAAGGAAAACTGGATAACGGTCGCCCTTGATGAAAGAGTACCCGATGAACAACTAAGGATGCTTGTCGATATGAGTTATGAGCTGACAAGGAAAAAGTTCAGAAGAAAAAATAAGTAAAGAATACCGCCCGTGAATGCAGTGAGCAAACACGGGCGGTAAATGTTTTATTTACTTTCTCATAAGTCTTAATGAATTGAAGATAGCGATTATCGAAACGCCAACATCTGCGAAAACAGCCGCCCACATATTAGCAAGACCTAAAACGCCGAGTACCTGAATTATCAGCTTTACACCGAGTGCAAATATGATATTCTGGAGAACTATGCGGTTTGTTTTTTTGCTGATTGCAAATGCGTCGGCAAGCTGCATTGGGTCGTCCTTCATAAGAACGCAGTCTGCGGTTTCTATGGCACTGTCTGCGCCCGAGCCGCCCATTGCAACGCCTATGTCGGCAGATGCTATTACGGGTGCGTCATTTATGCCGTCGCCTACAAACATTACCTTTTCATTGTCAGGAAGCTCCGATTTCATCTTAAGCGTAATTTCGCTCTTGTTTTCGGGGAGAAGCTCTGCGTAGTAATCTGTGATACCGAGCTTTTCAGCCGCCGCAGCCGCCGCAGATTTATTGTCGCCTGTGAGCATTACGACCTTCACACCGTGATTTTTAAGCATCTTTACGGCTTCAGCCGAGTGTTCCTTAGGCATATCTGCGATTTCGATAAGACCTGCATATTTATTGTCGACAGCCACATAAAGCACTGTGCCGTTTGCTTCGGGGCAGTTTATGCTGTAGTCAGCCATAAGTCTGCTGTTACCGCAGAGAACGGTCACGCCCGAAATTACAGCCTTGATGCCCTTGCCGGCTATTTCACTACACTGAGTAATCTGCGACTGGTCAATATCCGCACCGTATGCCTTTCTTACCGAAACGGCTATAGGGTGGTTGGAGTTGCTCTCGGCATAAGCCGCATATCGCAACAGCTCATCCTTGCTCATTCCTGCAGGCTCTGTCCTTGTGACCTCAAACTGACCTTTTGTAAGCGTGCCTGTCTTATCGAACAGTACGACCTTAGCCTTTGATATTGCTTCAAGGTAGTTACTGCCTTTAACCAGTATACCCTTTGACGAAGCCTTGCCGATACCTGCAAAGTATCCGAGCGGTACGGAAATAACCAATGCGCACGGGCAGGAGATTACGAGGAAGATAAGACCTCTTTGTACCCACGTTCCGAAATCAAAGCCGGTGAACAGGGGAGGGATAAGCGATATTATCACCGCCGCAAGTACGACTATGGGGGTGTAGTATTTTGCAAATACCGAGATGAAGTTCTCCGTCTTTGTCTTTTTCTCAACGGCAGACTCGACCATCTGAAGCATTTTGTATACCGTGCTGTCGGTGAACCGGCGTGTTGTTCTAAGCGTGATAACGCCTGAAATGTTGATAGCACCTGCCGGAACTTCATCACCTACCGTAATATCTCTCGGTAAACTCTCGCCTGTGAGGGCTGATGTATCTATTGATGTGTTACCGCTTTCGACAATGCCGTCAAGCGGTATTTTTTCACCGGGCTTTACTCTTATTATACTGTCGGTTTCAACGTTTTCGGGATCGACTGTTATATATTCGCCGTCAATAAGAACATCGGCTGTTTCGGGCTTTGTCTTGATAAGAGAAGATATGCTTCTTCTTGACTTGTTCACGGCTATCGACTGGAAGAATTCTCCGACAGTGTAGAACAGCATAACGGCGACCGCTTCTTCGTATTCTCCGAGTACGATAGCACCGATGCTTGCGATAAGCATAAGCGTGTTTTCGTTGAAGAAATTCTTCTTTGCTATTGCTTTTATTGAAGTGATTGCTACCTCAAGTCCGCAGATAACGTAAGCCGCAAGATACATCGTAAGTATCGCTATCTGCGGCACAAGCTGCTCTGTACCGATAGTTTTTTCAAGGATAAAAGCGACTATGAACAGAATGCCTGCGCTTATCATCTTGACTATATCTTTAGTATAGCTTACCTTTTTCTCAACATGGTTTTCCTTTTCGCTGACCGTTACATCGGGTTCAACGGCAGTTACCGTTGCGGTCACCAGCTTTAACAACTCCTTGTCGGAAATTATCCTTGATGGTGTTACGGTAAGTTCCTTTTTGATGAAATTCATCTTTGCGCCGTTCGCATAGTCGGATTTTTCGACAGCTTCTCTTACTTCTTCCGCACACTGTGCGCAGTCAAGACCGTCTATAATATATTTCTTTTCTTTAAAAGTCTGTCTTTCTTTTACGGTTACATCGGGTTCGTGCTTTGCGACAACTTTGGTGACCGTTGTCATAAGCTCATCGGGCGAACACGAATTTTCCGCTTCAACGGTAAGTTCCTGCTTCATAAAGTTCATTCCCGCCGATTTTACACGTTCGTCCTTTTCGACTTCCGCACGGATCTCCTCTGCACAGTGAGCGCAGTCAAGACCTTCTAAAATATAGATTCTTTTCATAAGCTACCACCTTTGATATGGTTGAAGTTTTGAACAATTGAGTAACTGTTCAAATGTATTGCCCGAAAAAACAGGAGATGCCATCTCCTTTGATTTTTCCCGTTTTACTCCATAATATGTTCAAGCGCATTGCTGAACACCGTGTTTACATGGTTGTCGCTGAGCATATAGTAAACGACCTTGCCTTGCTTTTCACTGCGAACAAGCTCTGCCTGCCGTAATACTCTCAGCTGGTGAGAGATTGCCGATGCTGTCATTCCGAGCAGGGCGGCGAGGTCGCACACGCACATTTTTGAGCGTGACAGCGAGTAGAGGATTTTTATCCTTGTTTCATCGCTTATAGCTTTGAAGAACATTGACAGCTTTTCAAACTGCATCTGTTCAAGCATCCTTTCACGCACATAGTTTACTACGTCCTCGTGTATCACATTACAGTTGCAGAATTCATTTTCGTCTTTTGCAGTGATATTTTCCGATTTTTCTGATTTGCTGACCGCCATTTTAACCTCATTTCATTTGAACGGTTGTTCAACTGTTTGTATTATAACACCGTCATACTGCATTGTCAATAGTTTCTTTATGATTTTTTGCTTTTCCTGCAAAATATTTTTCTGCAATACAGGAAAAGAAAGTTGTCTTATCATTTTCGGTGAAATCCTCATCGTCAAGCATAGCCGATACTTCACTCAGTAGCACATCGGCCTTTTCTCTTGTTTCTGTCGGAGAAGTGCCGTTGAAATACAGCTTTTCATCGCCTGACAGTATCAGATCCACAGTGTCGTCTGTCAGCAGCTCCTCGCTGACGCCGAGCAGTACCGCCATATCCGACAGCGTCTTTGCTCTCGGGGTCCTTGCACCGCTTATGTAGTTCGCAAGCGCTCTGTAGGTTATGGATACGGCAGACGCAAAGTCCGTCTTTTTATAGCCGTTTCTTTTAATAAGTATTTCCAGCTTGTCCTTAAGTTCCATAATTCCTCCGACTGAATTTCCTTTTACTATTATTATATCCTTACATTTACGGCTTGTCAATCAAAAAAATACATAAAAATTCGCTAAAATTCAACAATTATTCACTATATGCAGTATATTATGCAGTTTTGTGCATAAAAATACTTGACTTTGATGTGAAAAGGTGTATAATATTCAATGTAAGTTAAATCAGAAAGCAGAACGCCCGAAAGCGTCTGTGAGATAGAAAGGAAATAATAAAATGGCTAAAGAAATCAAAAAGATCGTACTTGCTTATTCAGGCGGACTTGATACGTCCATCATCATTCCGTGGTTACACGAGAATTATCCCGGCTGTGAAGTAATCTGCGTAGCAGGTAACGTAGGACAGGACTCTGAAATAGTAGGTCTTGAAGAAAGAGCTAAGAAGACAGGCGCATCAAAGCTCTACATAGAAGATATACAGGACGAATTCGTAAACGACTTCATATTCCCCACACTCAAGGCAGGCGCAAAGTACGAGGGCTATCTGCTCGGTACTTCGTTCGCTCGTCCTCCTATAGCTAAAAGACTTGTTGAGATAGCTAAGAAGGAAGGCGCTGACGCTATCTGCCACGGCTGCACAGGTAAGGGTAACGACCAGGTACGTTTTGAGCTTACTATCAAGGCTCTCGCACCCGAGCTTGAGATTATCGCTCCCTGGAGAATATGGGATATCAAGTCAAGAGATCAGGAAATCGAGTATGCAGAGGCACACAATGTTCCGATAAAGATTACACGTGAAACCAACTACTCAAAGGATATGAACCTCTGGCACTTATCACACGAAGGCCTTGACCTTGAAGACCCCGCAAACGAGCCTCAGTACAATAAGAAAGGCTTCCTTGAACTTGGCGTTTCACCAGAGCAGGCTCCCGACAAGCCCACATATGTTACAATACACTTTGAAAAAGGTATCCCCACTTCGCTTAACGGCGAAAAGATGGACGGCGTAAAGCTTATCAAGACTCTTAACAAGCTCGGCGGCGAGAATGGCATCGGTCTGTTCGACGTTGTTGAAAACAGACTTGTAGGTATGAAGTCGAGAGGCGTTTACGAAACTCCCGGCGGAACAATCCTTTATCACGCTCACGAAGTTCTCGAAACTATCTGTCTTGATAAGGAAACACAGCACTACAAGTACGGTCTTGCACAGAAGTATGCAGACATCGTATATAACGGTCAGTGGTACACACCTTTAAGAGAGGCTATGGACGCTTTCGTTGACAAGACACAGGAAACTGTTACAGGCGACGTTAAGCTCAAGCTCTACAAGGGTAACATCATCAACGCAGGCGTTACATCACCCTACACACTGTACAGCGAAGACTTCGCTTCATTCGGTGAGGACGATGTTTACGATCAGACAGATTCAAAGGGCTTTATCAACCTGTTCGGTCTGCCGATAAAGGTCAAGGCTCTGCTTGACGCTGAGAGAAACAATAAGTAAGCTTTAAAAGCGTTACGGTAAATCCCGCAAGGTGTAAAACTATGCCTTGCGGCTTTTACGGTTTTTAAGATGCGATTTAAAACACGGTCGGTACGGCTGTGTTTTAAAAAGCGTTTTAATTACTTTTATATTTATAACGGAAAAAACAAAACGCTTTTTGCGTTATGAACATAAATCTGAAAGGAAATAACAGTATGTCTAAAATGATGTGGGCGGGAAGATTTTCAAAGGAGGTTGACTCAAAGGTCAACGATTTCAATTCTTCCATCTCATTTGATGCAAGAATGTACAAGCATGATATAAAAGGCTCTATAGCACACGCAACCATGCTCGGTGAGTGCGGCATTATCGACCCTGCGGACAGCAAGGTGATAATAGAAGGTCTTAACGGAATTTTAAGTGATATTGAAAACGGAACACTGCATTTTGATCCCAATGCGGAAGATATTCATATGTTCGTTGAGGCTGAGCTTACCGCACGAATAGGCGATGCGGGAAAGCGTCTGCACACTGCAAGGAGCAGAAACGATCAGGTGGCTCTCGATATAAAGCTCTATCTCAAGGATGAAGTCGATGAGATTGCAAAGCTTGTCCGTGAACTTATAAACACTGTTATAGATATTGCAAAGCAGCATACAGAAACGGTAATGCCGGGCTACACCCATTTACAGCGTGCACAGCCTGTTACATTCGCACATCATCTTATGGCATATGCACAGATGCTGACAAGAGATCTGACAAGACTTGCGGACTGCAAGGAAAGAATGGATGTAATGCCGCTCGGTTCGTGTGCGCTTGCAGGCACTACATATCCTCTCAACAGAAAGAGAACCGCCGAACTTCTCGGCTTCAAGGATATTACGATGAACAGCCTTGACGGCGTATCCGACAGGGATTTCTGCGTTGAGTTATGCTCTGATATTTCGATGCTTATGATGCACCTTTCGAGATTTTCGGAAGAGATAATCATGTGGTGCTCGTGGGAATTCAAGTTTATTGAGCTTGACGATGCGTATTCTACAGGCAGTTCGATAATGCCGCAGAAGAAGAACCCCGATGTTACGGAACTTATAAGAGGCAAGACGGCAAGGGTATACGGCGATCTGCAGACGCTTCTCACAATGATGAAGGGACTTCCGCTTGCATACAACAAGGATATGCAGGAGGACAAGGAGGCAATATTTGACGCAGTAGACACAGTAAAGCTGTGTATCTCGACATTTACTCCTATGCTTGCGACTATGACGGTACTTAAAGACAATATGCGTACTGCCGCCGCAAAGGGCTTTATCAATGCTACAGATTGTGCTGACTATCTTGTAAAGAAGGGACTTCCTTTCAGGACGGCATATAAGATAACCGGTACACTCGTTGCACTTTGCATAGAGAAGAATACAACGCTTGAACAGCTACCGATAGAAGAATACAAGAAGCTGTGCGAAACATTTGATAATGACGTATATGACGCTATCAGCCTTGATACCTGCGTTATGCAAAGAGGCGTTGACGGCGGACCTGCTCCCGATGCGGTAAAGCGTCAGATAGCTGAGCTTGAAGACAGACTGGGCGGTATCGACATCTGATGATAACTTATGAATACAGATTGCCGCACGATATAAATTCGTTCAGACGAAGCGTAGGTTGGTATGAGCTTTCGCCAAGACAGCTTAACTGTGCGCTTAAAAGCTCGGTGTTTGCGATAACGGCGCTTGACGGAGAAAAAGAAGTCGGCTCGGCAAGGGTAGTCGGTGACGGAGGCTATCAGTTCTTTATCAGCGATGTTATTGTACGTCCCGAATATCAGGGACAGGGAATAGGCAGAGGAATGCTTACAAGGCTTATGGATAAAGCGTTGTCGGTCGCTGACGAGGGCGAAACGATAATGATAAATCTTATGGCGGCAAAGGATAAAGAGCCGTTTTACGAAAAGCTCGGATTTATGCGCAGGCCTAATGATGAACGTGGCTGCGGAATGACAAGATTTCTTAAAAAATAAGAGGTGCTTATATGAGCGTAAAGGTGTATATTGACGGTCAGGAAGGAACGACCGGACTTAAAATTCTCGAACGTTTCAAGGACAGGAACGATATTGAAATAATGAAGATAGATGAGGATAAGAGAAAGGATAACGATGAGCGTAAGAAGTTTATATGCTCGTCCGATTTCACGTTCCTTTGTCTGCCCGATGCCGCCGCAAGAGAGGCGGTAGAGCTTGCAAAGGGCAGTAACGTCCGAATTATAGATGCTTCTACGGCACATCGGACAAATCCCGACTGGGCATACGGTTTTCCCGAGCTTTCAAAGCAGCACAGAGAAAAGATTGCGGCTTCATCGAGAGTGGCTGTCCCCGGCTGCTATGCAAGCGGTTTTATTTCGCTTGTATATCCTCTTGTAAAGGCTGGCATAATGCCGAGCGATTATCCTGTTGTCGCTCATGCGGTATCCGGTTACAGCGGAGCGGGAAAGAAAGCTATCGCAGTGTACGAAAGCGATGAAAAGCCCGAAGAATTTTACAGCCCCAGACAGTATGCGCTTTCTCAGGAGCATAAGCATTTACCTGAAATGATGAAGATAAGCGGACTTGATTACAAGCCTGTATTTAATCCTCTGATATGCGATTATTTCAGCGGTATGGTCGTAACTGTTCCGGTACTCACAAGACTTCTGCCGAAGAAATATACGCTTGCCGATATTCATAAGGCTTTCACTGAGCATTATGCAGACGCAAATCTTGTAAAGGTGATGCCTGTTATGGGCGAGGGTGTGCTTGAAAACGGTTTCCTTGCCGCAAACACATTATCGGGTAAGAACAATATGGAGATATTCGTTTGCGGAAACGATGACCGTATAGTGCTTTGCTCAAGACTTGATAACTTAGGCAAGGGCGCAAGCGGTGCGGCTGTTCAGTGCCTTAACATAATGATGGGCATTGACGAAACGACCGGACTTGTATAATAAGTGAGGTAATAACAATGGTTGAATTTGATAATTATAAATTAGTGGATAAGGGTGTATGCGCCGCAAAAGGCTTTAAGGCGGGCGGTATCAATGTCGGAATAAAGCCCGGCTCGAAAAAGCGTGACCTTGCTGTGATAAGCTGTGACACAAAGTGCACTGCGGCGGCAATCTACACACAGAACAAGGTGAAGGGTGCGCCGATAATCGTTACAAAGGAGCACCTCAAGAACGGTATCGCTCAGGCGGTTATCGTAAACAGCGGCAACGCAAACACCTGTAACTCAAACGGTATTGAGATTGCAGAGCAGATGTGCGAGCTTTGCGCAAACGAACTCGGTATTGATAAGAACGATATGATAGTAGGCTCTACAGGCGTTATCGGACAGAAGCTGTCAATCGACCCTGTGAAGAACAATATCAAGACGCTTGTAGACAGCATAAGCGAGGACGGAAGCTCGCTTGCGTGCGAGGCGATAATGACGACCGATACACGCAAAAAGGAGCTTGCGGTAGAGTTTACGCTTGACGGCAAGACCTGTCACATCGGCGGTATCAGCAAGGGCAGTGGTATGATAAACCCCAATATGGCTACAATGCTTGCTTTTATCACAACCGATGTAAAGATAAATGCGGAGCTTCTGCATAAGGCACTGAAAAGGACAGCCGACATTACTTACAATATGGTAAGCGTGGACGGTGATACATCCACAAACGATACACTGTGCATAATGGCGTCGGGACTTGCAGGAAACAAGGAAATAACGGCAGAGGACAAGGATTATGAAGTGTTCATAAACGGTCTTTACGCTGTAATGATGAACCTTGCAAGAGAAACCGCCCGTGACGGCGAGGGTGCAACGAAGCTGATGGAATGCGTTGTTGACCACGCACCTACAGAAGCTGTTGCAAAGAGCGTTGCACTGTCTGTTATAAACAGCAGTCTTTTAAAGGCGGCTATATTTGCGGCAGACGCCAACTGGGGACGTATTCTCTGTGCGATAGGATATGCGGAGGGCGACTTTGATATTTCGAAGGTCGAGGTTGTTCTGTCATCCTCAAAGGGTAGTGTAAAGGTCTGCGAGAACGGCGCAGGTGTTGACTTCTCGGAGGATGAGGCATTCAAGATACTTTCAGAAGATGAAATTGTTATCAGGATTGATATGCACGACGGTGCCGATAAATCGGTAGCGTGGGGCTGCGATCTGACTTATGAATATGTAAAGATAAACGCAGAATACAGAAGCTGACACCGAAAGGACAAAAGAAGATGGAACTTGAAAACGAAAAGAGAGCAAGTATACTCAGCGACGCACTTCCTTATATACAGCAGTATTCAAACAAGGTAGTAGTAGTCAAGTACGGCGGTAACGCAATGACAAACGATAAGCTGAAGCAGGCGGTTATGTCCGACCTTGTTCTGCTGTCGCTCTGCGGTATCAAGATAGTGCTTGTACACGGCGGCGGACCCGAAATAAACGCAATGCTGAAAAAAGTCGGCAAGGAGAGCAAGTTTGTAAACGGCCTTCGTTACACCGATGAAGAAACGATAAACATCGTTCAGATGGTGCTTTGCGGTAAGGTAAACAAGGATCTTGTCGATCTGCTTTACAGCCACAAGGGCAGAGCGGTAGGTCTTTGCGGTCTTGACGACCATATGATAGAGGCAGAACAGCTTGATCCGGATTTAGGTCTTGTAGGCGAGATTACTCAGGTAAACGTAAGCCTTATAAACGATGTTCTCGAAAAGGGCTATATCCCTGTAATTTCGACTGTTGCGGCAGGCAAGGACGGTACTGTTTACAATATAAACGCAGATACAGCGGCGGCAAGAATTGCGGCTGAGATGAAATCCGAAAACCTTATCCTTATGACAGATATAAAGGGACTTCTTGAGGATAAGGACGATGACAGCACGCTTATACATACTGTCGGAGTTTCCGAAGTGCCTTATCTCAAAAAGCAGGGCATAATCTCAGGCGGTATGATACCTAAGATAGATTGCTGTGTCGAGGCTGTCCGCAGAGGCGTAAAGAAAGCGAATATCATTGACGGCAGAATACCTCATTCAATACTTATAGAGCTGCTTACAAACGAGGGCGCAGGTACTATGATTATCTGACGGCAAACGATGCAGGCGGAAAGGACAGATATGAATACTATAGATAAATTCAATTCTCATATAATGGGATCATACGGCAGGCTGAATGTTGTTCTTGACAAGGGCGAGGATGACAAGGCAGTTGACGAAAACGGCAAGACGTATATAGATTTCGGAAGCGGTATCGGCACAAACTCGCTCGGCTACTGCAACAAGGAATGGGCTGACGCTGTGTGTGAACAGGTACGCAGTATCCAGCATACCTCAAATTATTATTACACAAAGGTTCAGGCTGAGTTTGCCGAGAGATTATCGGAAGCTGCAGGAATGAAGAATATGTTCCTTTGCAACAGCGGTGCTGAGGCAAACGAATGTGCTATCAAGATAGCAAGAAAGTACAGCTTCGACAAATACGGCAAGGGCAGACACAACATAATCACACTTGTAAACTCATTCCACGGCAGAACGCTCTGCACGCTGTCGGCTACGGGACAGGACGTGTTCCACAACTACTTCTTCCCGTTTGTTGACGGATTTATAAATGTTGAAGCAAACAACATAGAAGACCTTAAGGCAAAGCTCGATGATACGGTATGTGCCGTAATGTTTGAGTACATACAGGGCGAGGGCGGTGTTGTGCCGCTGGAGCAGAAGTTCGTTGACGCAATATTTGAGCTTTGCGCCGAGCGTGATGTGCTGACGATCTCGGACGAAGTACAGACGGGCGTCGGCAGAACGGGTAAATTCCTTGCAGGTGATAATTTCGGAAAGAAAGCCGATATAATAACTCTTGCAAAGGGCATAGCAGGCGGTATCCCGATGGGTGCGTGCCTCAGCGGCGACAAGTGTGCAGGTGTACTAACTCCCGGAACACACGGTTCGACATTCGGCGGAAATCCTATCGCTTGTGCAGGTGCAATTGAGGTGCTGAAGAAAGCGGCGGATCCGATTTTCTTGTCGCAGGTTGCAGATAAGGGAAGATATATAGCCGAAAAGCTGAAAGAGATACCCGAGGTCGAATCGGTTACGGGTATGGGTCTTATGATTGGCATAAAGCTAAAGACCAAGAATGCAAAGGATATACTGAATGCCGCTCTTGAACACGGACTTCTTATCCTTACCGCAAAGGAAAAGTTAAGACTTCTTCCTCCGCTCACTATCTCTTATGAGGATATTGACAGAGGTCTTGAAATACTCGCAGAACTTTTAAAATAAAAACTAAAACCGAAAGGAAAAAATTATGAAACATTTACTTAAGATGATGGATCTCAGCACAGAGGAAATCATTGAGATTCTCAATCTCGCAGATCAGCTCAAGTATGAGCTTAAGCACGGCATTCCTCACGATCATTTAAAGGGCAAGACGCTAGGTATGATCTTCCGCAAGGCTTCTACAAGAACAAGAGTTTCTTTTGAAACAGGTATGTATCAGCTCGGCGGCAATCCACTTTACCTTTCAGCAAGCGATATGCAGATAGGCAGAGGCGAGCCTATACAGGATACCGCAAGAGTTTTATCACGCTACATTGACGGTATTATGATAAGAACATTCGATCAGGCTGAGGTTGAAAATCTTGCGGAATACGGCAATATCCCGATAATCAACGGTCTTACAGACCTTTCTCATCCTTGCCAGGTGCTTGCTGATCTTATGACAATCCGTGAGTACAAGGGTAAGCTTGACGGTCTTAAGATGTGCTACATAGGCGACGGCAACAATATGGCAAACTCGCTCATTGTAGGCGGCTTAAAGACGGGTATGAGCGTATCTGTTGCCTGCCCTGAGAACTACCACCCTGCCGCTACAACACTTGCGTTTGCTAAGAAGTATGACTGCTTTGAACTGACAGACGATCCGATAAAGGCCGCAAAGGACGCAGACGTTATCTTCACAGACGTATGGGCATCTATGGGTCAGGAAGGCGAAGCCGAAATCAGAAAGAAAGCATTCAAGGGCTTCCAGATAAACGATGAGGTTATGGCTGTCGCTAAGCCCGACGCTATGGTACAGCATTGCCTGCCCGCACACAGAGAAGAAGAAATTACAGCCAAGGTATTCGAAGAACACGCAAACGAAATCTTTGACGAGGCTGAAAACAGACTCCACGCACAGAAGGCGGTAATGGTACTGCTTATGGGCAATAAGGATTGATCCGGATAAAACTTAAATATCCGATACGGAGCAACGCATTATGTTGCTCCGTATTCGTGTAATATGGGGGGATAGTCATGACTAATCTGCTTATAAAACTGTTCGTAAAGGACAGCAAAAACACATCCGATCCCGCTGTCAGAAAGCGTTACGGGTATCTCGGAGCATTTACCGGTATTGTACTTAACATACTTTTGTTTCTCGGAAAGCTGATTGCAGGTATATTATCAGGCGGTATCTCCGTAATCGCAGACGCATTCAATAACCTTTCAGACGCAGGTTCATCAATAATGACCTTTGTCGGCTTTAAAATGGCAGGAATGCCTGCAGACAGCGAACATCCCTACGGTCACGGCAGAATGGAGTATGTTTCGGGTATAATAATTTCTTTTATCATAATGATGATGGGCTTTGAGCTTGGTAAAAGCTCGGTCGAAAAAATCTTCTCGCCCGAAAAGTCGGAGTTCAGCATACTCGCCGTATCGGTGCTTGGAGCGTCGCTTCTTGTGAAGCTGTGGATGGCACTGTTCAACACAAAGCTCGGTCGGAAAATAGACAGTGCCACAATGAAAGCCGCAGCGGCAGATTCGCTGTCCGACTGCATTTCTACATCGGTAGTAATCATCTGTATGTTCATACAGCTGTTCAGCGGTTTTGAGCTTGATTCATACGCGGGTATCATTGTTGCGCTTTTTATCCTATATACAGGCTTCAACACATTCAAGGAAAGTCTTACTCCGCTGCTTGGCACAAAGCCTAAAAAGGAACTGGTGGAGGAAATTGAAAACACTGTAATGAACTATGACGGAATAGTCGGCGTACACGATCTTATGGTGCATGATTACGGCGTAGGCAGAATGGTAATATCGCTCCATGCCGAAATAAGCAGTAAAACAGATATAATGCTTGCACACGAGCTTATAGATCTTATAGAGGACGATCTCAGGGAAAAGTACAGATGCAGTGTTACGATACACATGGATCCTGTTGTTGTGGACGATAAGAAGGCAGATGAAGTGAAAAAGGTGGTTCTTGATATAATAAAAAATATCGACAGCAACCTTACTATCCACGATTTCCGTATCACTGACGGGGTTTCAAGGATAAACGTCATTTTCGATCTGGTAACGCCTTTCGGTTTCAGATATAAGGATGGAGAGCTTGCTCTTATGATAAAGAACGCAATTGCGGAAAAGGACGGCAGGCTCAATGCCGTAATCACCGTTGAACGTTCAATGTGCTGAATAATGCTTTTTAACGCACAAAGTCACAAAAGACTTTGTGCGTTTATTTTAAGTTGACTTGACACGGATTTTGTGATAAAATAAAACTATACTATATTATGAGAGAGTGTTTGTATGAACGGCAATAACGGAAAATGCGGAAAACTGTTTGTTATAGAAGGGCTTGACGGATGCGGTAAAAGCACACAGCTTGAGATGCTGAAAGCAAGCGCAGACAGCAATATCCGTTTCATCAGCTTTCCGAATTATAACAGTGCAAGCGGTGAGATAATCAAGGACTATCTCAGCGGTAAATTCTGCGAGGAAAACGGCAGAACGGGCGCATATACGGCCGGCAGTTTCTATGCGATAGACCGTTATATCAGCTACAAGACCGACTGGGAAAAGGATTATAAAGCGGGCAAGACCATAATAGCCGCAAGATACACCTCCTCAAATGCAATATATCAGATGGCAAAGCTGGAAAAATCCCGATGGGATGAGTACCTTGAGTGGCTTGAGGACTACGAGTACGATAAATTCGCAATTCCACGTCCCGAAAGGATTATATTTCTGGATATGCCCGTAGAGGTGTCGCAAAAGCTCCTTTCCGCACGTTACGGCGGAGATGAGGCGAAGAAGGATATTCACGAAAGCAACGTTGCTTTTCTTAAGGCTTGTCGGGAAACGGCGCTATACACAGCCGACAAGAAGGGCTGGTATATACTGCCGTGCTCGGACGGTGAAAATCCTTACACTCCCGAAAAGATAAATAAAGAATTATCGGCGCTGATTTACGGCTGATAACAGACAAAAGCAAGGTAATATAAAGTGTTGGAATTAAAGAAAATTGAACTAAGCGACAAGCAGTGGATAGATCCGCTTCTGAAGCTGTCTGATTTCAGAGGTTGTGAGTATAACTTCACAAACAACTTTGTGTGGAGCGGTGTTTACAACATTACTGTAGGACGTTTTCAGGATTTTTATGTATCAAAGCACGGGAACTGTTTCGTGTTTCCTGCAGGAAAAGGCGATACGGACGCACTGCTTTCAGAACTTAAAAATTACTGTGACAGTACGGGAATACCGTTTGAATTCTGCAGTATGGATATAAAGGATAAGCAGATGCTCGAACAGCGTTATCCCGGTATGTTCACCTTCGATACAAGCGAAGATCTGTACGACTATGTGTATCAGTCGCAGTCGCTTGCAACGCTCGGCGGAAAGAAGCTGCATTCAAAGCGTAATTATATAAACCGTTTCAAACAGCTTAACTGGAGCTTTGAGGATATTACGCCGGAGAATATTGACGAATGCAAGCAGATGAGCCTTGAATGGTGCATACGCAATGATTGCGATAAAAGTGAGGATAAGTCGGAGGAAATGTGTGCTGTCGGAATAGGACTCGAGCATTTCTTCGACTTAGGTCTTGTCGGCGGAATCCTGAGAGTCGATGGCAGGATACAGGCGTTTTCGTACGGCGAACAGCAATGCAGCGATACGTTTGTAACCCACGTTGAAAAAGCGTTTACCGATTATGACGGAGCATATCCGATGATAAACTATATGATGGCAAACAGGTTCTGTAAAGGACTTGAATATATAAACAGGGAAGAGGATATGGGAGAGGAGAATCTCCGCAAGGCGAAGAAGTCTTATCACCCGTGTTTTATGGTTGAGAAGTTCAGTGCGGTTTATAATGCCGGGAAAGGACAATCAGAATGATATATGTATTTTTAGCGGACGGATTTGAAGAAACCGAGGCAATTGCCCCGATCGACATTTTAAAGAGATTTGGAAAAGAGGTAGTTACCGTCGGAATAGGCGGCGGTAAGATTACAGGCGCACACGGAATTACGGTTATTGCCGATATTACCGACAGCGATGTTATTATGACAGATAAGGTCGAGATGATAGTTCTTCCCGGCGGTATGCCCGGAACGCTCAACCTTGAGAAAAGCCCCGTTGTACAGGCAGCTATAAAATTCTGTGCCGATAATAAGAAAGCGATAGGTGCTATCTGTGCCGCTCCGTCTATAATCGGAAAGCTGGGACTTCTGAAAGGCAAAAAGGCAACTTGCTTCCCCGGCTTTGAACAATTCCTTGAGGGTGCAATGGTCACGGGCGATCTTGTAAATATTGATGATAACATAGTAACCGCAAAGGGCGCAGGTGCGGCTGTAGAATTCGGACTTGCGCTCGGAGCATTGCTCTGCGGTGAAGGAAAAGCAGAAAAGACAGCTAAGTCTTTACAGTGCAGATGAGCGTAAACGAGCAGAAAAAACAACTGAGAAAAGCCTTGCTTCAGAAGCGAAAACTGCTTTGTGACAGTGAAACGGCTGTTAAAAATGCCGCTATAACCGAGAATCTTTTAAGCATTGAAAAAGTGCGGACGGCGGATACCATACTGTCGTTTGTTTCGACAGACGGAGAGGTAGATACGAGAGAATTCATAACACAGTGTCTCAAAGCAGGAAAGAATGTAGCTGTACCGAGATGTATAGACGGCAGTAATATGGAGTTTTGCGTGATACATACGTTTGACGACCTCGAAAAAGGTATGTACGGAATTGACGAGCCGAAAAAGAGCTGTGCTGTGATTGATGCCGCCGGTGCGGAAAACAGCGTGCTGATAGTTCCTGCACTCTGCTTTAATGCGAAAGGCTTCAGACTCGGTTACGGCAAAGGCTATTATGACAGATTTATAAACGGTTACAAGGGCTATACTGTCGGAGTGTGCTATGAAGAATTCCTGACAGAGGATATACCTGTCGATGGTTACGACAGATGCGTTGATATAGTCATTACAGAAAAACGGAAAGGACAAAAATATGGAGAATAATCCTATGGATTTAACTCATAAGGATGAAAATACCGAAAGCACCGAAGAACGCACGATTATGATGGATTCGATAAAAGCGCTTCATACAGGCGAAGTGCGGAACGAAGATTCATCTCATGACAGTGGATACGAAAGCGTTCCGGGCAGTGAAGAACCGCTTTCTGGGGACGGTGAGCCTGCGGAGGACGAGGTAACCGAAGAAGAATATCAGGAATATCTTGCGGCAAAAAAAGAACGCAACAAGAAAATCAAAGCGAAAAACCGCCATAGAAGAACGTTTTCACATATTCTCACAGGCGTTCTGCTGTCAGTTTTCATCATATCGATTTCTGCGTTTCTTGCTACATACATTGTAAAGTCGGCACTTGATTTTACAGGAATCGGAAAAACCTATTGCCAGGCCGAGATACATATAAACGAGGATTCGACAACAGATGAAATCGCTCAGGATCTTGCAAATCTCGGTATTATAAATATGCCGGACGTGTTCAAGCTCTATACCAAAATGTTCGGCAAGGGTGATAAGTTCATAAAGGGTACTTTCACGGTTGACACAACTATGTCGTACAGTGCGCTTATTTCTGAGCTGCAGACAGTGTCTACTGTAAATCAGACGGTTTCAATACAGATAACCGAGGGTATGACTATTGATGAGATCGCTCAGATGATGGAGGATAACCGTGTCTGCCGTGCCGAAGATTTCATGGAGCAGTGCAAGACGCTCGGAGATACTTATAAATTCCAGAAACGTCTTGAGAATAAAAAGCTGAAATATTATCAGATGGAAGGATATATATTCCCCGATACATACGAGTTCTATATTCTTCCTGCCCTTGAGGACAATAAGGAGCTTGATACAAGCGAGTATGCCGCAGATGCTCTTGACATTATATATCAGAACTTCAATAACAAGCTGACGGCACGTTACTATAACCGTATGAGCGAGCTTGGGCTTACGCTTGACGAAACCATAACGCTTGCTTCGATCGCACAGCGTGAGGCAGATACTACGACCAATATGGGCAATGTTGCATCGGTATTCTTCAACCGTATGGCTGATGCGGAAGCATTCCCGCATCTTGAATCGGACGTTACCGTACATTATGTTGATGAGCATATAAAACCGCATCTCACTTCATCGCAGTACGATCAGAAAATGTTTGACGCATATAACACCTATAAGTGTGACGGTATACCGATAGGACCTATCTGCAACCCGGGACTTGACGCTATAAAGGCAGTGCTTTATGCGCCTGAAACAAGCTATTACTACTTCTGTGCTGACCCTGACACAACAGAAATGTATTTTGCAGAAACTATTTCGGAGCATGAGGAGAATCTCCGCAAGTGCGGACTGGATCATGCGATAGCCGAATAATCAAACAATCAATATTCCGCCGCAGAGTTTTCTGCGGCGGAATGTCATAATAAGGTAAAAGAAAGGTTAAGTTTATGTTAGAACTTTTATCGCCTGCGGGTGATCTTGAATGTCTTATGTCAGCAGTTGATTACGGTTGTGACGCTGTATATCTCGGAAGTACAATGTTCGGTATGAGAGCAGGTGCGGCAAAATTCGATCCCGAAACGTTGAGGAATGGCGTTGAATACGCTCACGCAAAGGGTGTAAGAGTATATCTTACCTGCAATACCGTTCCGTCAAACGATGAGATAGAACTGCTCCCCGAATTTATAAAAACCGCATACGACTGCGGAATAGATGCCGCAATAGTAAGCGACATCGGCTGTATTGCTCTGATAAAGCGTACCGTTCCCGATCTTGAGATCCACGTTTCTACACAGGCGGGAGTAGTAAACTATGTAACTGCAAACGAGCTGTACAAGATGGGTGCAAAGAGAGTAGTGCTTGCCCGTGAGGTAGATATTGAAAATATAAAGCGTATAAGGGATAACATACCTGATGATATGGATATTGAAGTGTTCGTTCACGGGGCAATGTGCGTTTCATTTTCAGGAAGATGCCTGCTTTCCGCTTTTATGACAGGCAGAAATGCCAACAAGGGCGAATGCGCTCAGCCTTGTCGCTGGAAATATCACTTAGTTGAAGAAAAACGCCCCGGCGACTACTATGAGCTGTCGGAGGGCGATGGCGGCTCTTATATCCTTAACGCTAAGGATATGTGTATGATAGAGCATCTTAAAGAACTTAAGGATGCAGGCGTTACCAGCTTCAAGATTGAAGGCAGAGCGAAATCCGCATATTATACGGCAACGGTAACGAATGCCTACAGAGCGGCGCTTGATGCAGTGAAAAGCGGTGAACCGATTCCGAAGTGGGCGGTTGATGAAGTTTATAAGGTAAGTCACAGACAGTATTGCACCGGCTTTTATTTCAACAAGGATGACGCAAACCAGTATTACGAGAACAGCGGCTACATCCGTGAGTGCGACTTTGTCGGAGTCGTTGACAGCTGTGAGAACGGCAGGGTAAATATCACGCAGAGAAACTATTTTACCGTTCACGATGACCTTGAAGTGCTGTCGCCCGGAAAAACGCCGGTAAAGCTGGATATTCCTTATCTGATAAATTCAAAGGGCGAACAGACGGAGATAGCAAACCGTGCGACAGAAAAGATGTACTTTGACTATCCCGTTTCTTTCCCTCCTCATTCGATAATAAGAAAACCGTTGAGCAAAAAGTAAACTACGGAGGTAACTATCATGCTGAAAGCTCCGCAAAACCTGTTCGCTACCGCTTATGACGGATCGGTGCGATCCGACTGGCAGACGGTAGAGGGTGCAGACGGCTATATATTGCAGTTCTATAATGCAGATGAACCGGAAAAGTGCATTAAAACACGCTATGCACAGAATAATTCAAAGCTGATACTTGGGTTTCGCAACGGCAGAAAGTATGTTGTACGGGTAAAAGCGTTCAGCTATCGTGACGGAAAAGAGGTATACGGCGAACTGTCACAGTCGGCAGAATTTACGCCGATGTGCCATCACCTTAAAGCTCAGAATGTAATCACGATGAACAAGGGCGAAACGTCGCAGATAGTATGGGAATGCAGAAATAAAGTGCCTGCCGTTACTTTTGAATGCGATGACAGCGATGTGGCGACCGTAACAAAGGGCGGACAGGTTACTGCCGTTTCGGACGGTACGGCTGAGATAAAGCTGACGGCTGATGACGGTCAGACTTTTACTGTTAAAATAGTTGTCGGCAGGGATATGTCATGCTATCCGGCTACGGCAAGGATCATGCTCTGCGGCGATATAATGTGTTCGCTTGAGCATCAGCGGAAAGCCGCTTTGCGTTCGCTTGATTTTACAGACGCATTCGGAACGCTTAAAGATACGGTCAGCTCAGCCGATTATTCTGTAGCGGTGCTTGAAACCACCTGCTTTGACGGCGCGCCGTTTGAATATGAAAAGATACGCACCGACAGTGGAAGCCCCAATTGCAATTCTCCGTCCACCTTCATAGATGCAGTGAAAAACTGCGGATTCAATGCATTGGTAACCGCTAATAATCATAACTGTGATACAGGGCTTGAAGGGCTTCACGCTACCGTACAACGTATCAGAAACAGCGGTATGGCAAATATCGGTACGCTTGACGATGAAACTCATATTGCCGATATAAACGGCATAAAGGTAGGACTTGTCGCAGTAAATTCAATATCAAACGGGCTTGAGAAAAATATACCGCCCGAAATTATCGGGAAATATGTGCCTGAGCATTTCAGACAGCTTGTTGAAACGCTTAAAAATGAAGGCGCAGAGTATATAATCGCATATCAGCACTGGGGTGTTATGAATTCCGTTACGGTTCGAAATTCTCAGATAAAGACGGCTGAATATATGGCACAGTGCGGTGTGGATCTTATTATCGGTTCTCATCCGCACGTTATGCAGAAAGTCGGTAAAATACACACATCCGCCGGCAGAGATGTGACGTGCTTCTATTCTTTAGGCAATCTTTTGTCATCTATGAAAGAGCTTCGTGAAAACCGTGAGAGTGTAATTGTAAATCTGATTCTCACAAGGACCGAAAGCGGAGTAAAGTCTGATATATCGTGCATTCCGACACTTTGCAAGGATACCTCCGACGGATATACGGTAAGCGTTCTTGACGGGTCGCTGACGCAAACAGAACAGGTTTCCGAAAATCGCATAAGAGATATACTCGGCAAGGAGGGCGTTATCCGAAAATACCCTAAATTCTTGCTGCAAGGCTCAGCCGTGCTGAGAAATATTTTCCGTGACAGCGGTTTTTCTTATGATGATACTGCTCTTATTCTGTCGCCGTTATCGCTTGTAAGCAAAAAAAGCAATCTTTCGGGAAAATCCGGCAGCCAAAGAAATAAAATTGATATAAATAAAAATTTCAAATCGTTTTTAGACGGCTCAGACAGCAATTATATCGTAATCGACCTTTATACTGCGGCGGCTGTTTCGTGCTACAAGTACGGCGACAGCTTCTATACGGCATCGGGCAGTTTTATTTCTTCCGATTTTTACAATTCCAATAAAGACAGGCTTGAAAAAATTTCTCCGCCTTTTGACGAAAAAACAGTAAAATCAGCACTTAAAGAATATGCGAAAATTGTCTTGTCAAAATATGATAAGGATAAAATCATATTAGTGCGTTTAAAATTCAGCAATATCTGCGTAATAGAAAATCAGCTAAGAAACGGTAAAAGCAGAAATGCGCTGAATAAGCGGTTGAGGCTGTATGAGGATTATCTTATTTCGCTTTTACAGCCGGTGGTTATTGATGTTTCCGGCAATTATTTTATGTCGTCGAAAAGTGACAATATGATGTCCTTTGAGCCGCTTTTCTACGATGATGTAAGAATCAAGCTGAACTCAGCGGTAAAACGTATCCGCAAGGATACATATTTTTCTGCACCGGAAATAAGGCTGCAGCTTATGCGTGTCATAAAGTACTATGATAATATGACAGCAAGAGCCTATCAACCTGAACTGCTTGACAGAAATTATCTATCGGACAGAATGGCAGAGCTTACATCAAAGCGGTTTGTCGCAGAGAATTTCGAGTATTTTGTATATCTGCGTGAAAATGAGATCCGTACCTATGATGATGCAAAAATCCTGCTTTCTGCTAAAGCCGGTGCAGAAAGGCTTATCTCGGCGATAAAAGCGGCTGAGTGTATTGACGGAGATATTTCCGATTGCAGTTACGATGATATAAAGATCGTTTTCGATGAGAACTTCCTTATGAAAAAGCAATTATCCCGTAAACTTTTTGGGGTTTACAAATATACTGTTCCCGATAACTGTGAACATATTTTTCTTATCAGAAACGACCGCAAATTGCTTGAAGACTACGAAGCACGGCACAAACCTGTATTGGTTGACATCTGGGGCAGCTGTATTTCCCGTGAATCCGTTAATCGTAATTCCTCAGGCATATATGTCGATAAGTACATTTTCAAGCAGCCGTTTTTGCTTGCAGATGAGCCTGAAATACCGTTTGACAACGATTTGTCGGCTGATAAATTCTGCGGCAGTAAGTGGCGAAGACGCACTGTCAAAGAGGCATTTTTGCACGAAGGAAAACGCATTCTATCTGACAGTAATGCCGAATGGCTGATTGTTGATATGTACGACCTTATCTGCAATATGCGTAAGTGCGGCGATTCGCTTTTCGAGGTGGATGATTTCATACTTCGCACAGCTTTTTACAAGTCGATTTCCGATAAATGCGAAAGCACATATTTATTTAACGAAAGAAGCCGTGAATATCTCGAAAGAGCGCTTGAAAACTTCTGCAAATTTGTCACAGAGCGCTATGGAAAAAACATTATTTTAATTAAAGCCGATCTTAAAGACCGTTATATTTCGCTTGACAATCGGTTAGAAATGTTATCCGACAGCGATAACACATTCAAAACCAAAAAAGCATTTATAAACGGATTTGAAGAAGAATTCGCACGTCTTACCGATTGCTGTGTAATTGATATTTCTAAAAGGTTTTATGCCGATGACCGCTTTGCACTTGGCGGTGCGCATATCGTCCATTATGAAGATGAGTTCTACAGTCAATGCTGTAAGCATATAACGGCTTTCCTCGCCGGTGTCGATAGCCGCTATACCGATAAGGTCGATGAGGAGTATATCGCTCTGAGAGATATGAAAATTAGATAAAGATTAGCTATCCCCGTACAGTTTAATGCTGTATGGGGATAGTTTTGTATATATGTCCATTTTATCGGACAGGGGATATGGTAAAATTTATAATGGTAAGGTGAATGCACTTCTACACTTCTACACAACGAGAGCCGCACAGACTTTCGACTGTGCGGCTCAGGTTGGTGCCGAACCTATTAATAACACGGAACTAATTTCAATCCACCGATGTTATCACCGGACTTTTATATTATATAGTTTAAGCGAAAAAAATGCAAGATGATATTAACCTAAGCAATGGATTTGTGGTTATGCATAAGAAATATTGTTTGCAATTGTTGATTTTTACGCTTGACATCAGTATTAATTACACATAACTATAAAGTGATTTCAATAAATTCGACAAAATCTTTCAATGATTGGCAAAGAAATTACTTTTTCTTACAGAAAAGCATTGAAATTTACATTTGCTGATAGTATACTGAATTTAGTAATATAATTCGATGGAGGATTATTATGGATCATATTGCTCATATAAAAAATACAGGCGGCTTAGATAATGAAAGTGTTACCGAAGAAACAGTCAGCGAGCATTGTAAGAAAACTGCTTTGTTGGCTCGTAGTTATTCAGCCCCGTTCAATATGGAAAGTACAGTTTTCGTTTCTGCTTTATTACATGACTCAGGAAAGTTAAATAACGATTTCGACGGATATATAAAGCACGCGAACGGCATTAAAAGAGGTGAAATCGATCACAGCTATGCGGGAGCAAAATTTCTTTTGGAACTGGTTTCAAACGATGATGATAAATATAAAAAAGAAGTCGCAAGATTAATTGCGAGAATCATCATTTCTCATCACGGACTGAATGATTGGTATACACGGAACAATGATGATTATTTTGATTACAGATGCAGTAAAAATGAACGTTATGACGAAATCAAGAGCAACATAAGCGAGCTTACCTCTGATAGCGAACTTGATGAGTTGCTTAATAAAGCGGCTGATGAATATCGCAGATTTTTTGAAAAGATGAAAGAAATGTTGTCTGCCACGCAAAACGCAAAAAGTGGGAAACCACGGGATAAGCCGAAATAAAGCGGGATAAATCAGTACAAAGCTGATTGTTATGCGGTTTGTTGCGTATCACAAGTGGTATATCCGGCACGATGCTCAAAAGTGAGTTGTCAAAAAAATCGGTGTGTTTTTGCACCGATTTTTTGTATTTGTTGAAAAAGCAAATCATTTTAAATTACCGTTTTAACCTGTTTTAATTGTATTTTAAAAGCCGTTAAAGCACATTACAAAGCGTTTTAACGGCTTTTATTCTGCCTTGTTGCAGATTAAAATACATTCCATTTATTGAAAATGTTAGCAAGAAACTCAAGAAACAAAATATCGAGAGTCAGGAAACAAGTTTCTTGAGCTTTTTGTCTAACCTAAAATCTAAAGAAAAAGTTAATATTGTCATATTTCTAATCCATATTCTTTTGCTTTTTCTCTGAGCTTCAAATATCCTTTTGAATTGCTGTTTTTCATTCGTGAGTAAGCACTCAGCTTTTTAGGTGATTCATTCGGCAAAAGCTTCTGAAGCTGTTCATATTCTATGCGATATTGACGCTCTTTAAGTATTTTATCCCGGCGAGCTTCAAATACAGCAATTTGCTCCGGTGTTCGGTCATCTATAAACGGTCGATTGCTTACTTCGATTACATCTCCGTTAATATAAGTAGGTTCAGAAATTCCTTCAATAAAGGGATAAGACATAAGTCCGCAATTGTACGGGCAAGCATTGGATAAAAGCCAATCCGGATACTTAGGAAAACGCTTATCGTTTCCCGATATACTGTAAATTCTTCCTTGATACTTTGCGCATTCTTCGCAAGGACTACCGTGAACAGAAACTTCAATAAGATCTGTTCCGTATTTCGAAGCAAAATCCAACATTTTTTTTAGAGCTTCATTGTGTAGCTTTTTTGCTTCGTTAATTCTTTCATCAGTTGTCATAATGAACCTATAACCTTTCCCTTGCATACGCAAGTATCATCTGATCCGATCCTAATGTCCTTATACTTATTATTAAGAGAAATCAAGCGATCTTTTCCTCGCTCTTTGATAAAGCCTTCTCCGTTAACTATAAAAATACCTATATCTCCGATGTTAACATCTGCATCAGCGGCAACAAGAACGATATCTCCGTCAAAGTATGCCGGCTCCATTGAGTCTCCGTGAACACGAAGAGCAAAAGAAGCCCGCCCGGTAAGATTTGTTGCCGGTACCTTTATATAAGAAGTTGTATCTTCGTGCAGATACTCGCCGGCTCCTGCCGATGCCGGAAGTGCCGGGAATGGCAGAGATATGTATTGCGGCTCTTGTTTTTCTTCTGTTTCAGTCCGTTTTAATGATTGTTTTAATGGCGTTTGATTAGATTCTTTATTTTCAGCTTCGAGTTCAGCAAGGACAGCAGCTCGTTCTCTGATCTGAGCTTTTTTTATGTCATTTACCGCTCTGTAGTTAGTTAATAATTCTTCTTCATCTGGAGAGCAATTCGATAATTTCTTTCCAAAGATAAGTGTGTCTGTAGATACATTTAAACGCACTGCAAGTTTTGCAACTATGTCAGAATTAGGCGATGCTCCTTTCTTCCAGTTTGAAATTGAGCCTTTAGCTCCGCCGCACTCTGCAACTAAAGGTGTAATTTTTATCCCTTTACTATCACAAATAGACTTCAAATAATCATAAAACATACAAAAGACCCTTTCAGACTTTGTGCATTATCCACAAAGTTCATTTAAATGGGTAAAATATGTTGACAAGCCCATTTAAATGAACTATAATTAACTTGGGTAAACGAACAAGGCAAACTTACCCATAGTTATTTTAACATACCGCCAGAGCGGTGTCAATCGAAAACAAGCGAAAGGAGTAAGAATGACCTATAACGATAATATAAAGCGTTTACGTGAGCAACATGGTATGTCGCAAGCGGAAGTTGCAAATGCAATTGGCGTATCAAAGGCGGCTGTGTGTGGTTGGGAGCTTGGCAATAAAACATTATCAATCGCTAATCTCTGTTGCCTTGCAGATTTGTTTTTGGTCACTACAGACGAAATACTCGGAAGGAGATCTAAATGAGCATTAAGGATAAAAAGAGAATCCTTACGGACTATTACCGTAAGCACGGCGGACTGCCTAAAGGCAATCTTGATATAGATGCCGATACCGATACAGTTGGCAACGTATTTGTCAACGATACTTATGTAGGAGCGTTTGATTATTGCAAGGGCGAGTTTATTGCACTCGCCTGAGCTTCCAACATTTTGAGCTTTTCAGCTCGTTGCTTTATCACTTTGATTTCTTTGAAGGTGTCTGTGATAGAGCACTCGCCCGTCGGAGCGTATCCGACCCAGACCCACCGACCGCCGGAAGGAAATCCGGGATAAAAAATTAGTCGGAATGAAACCGCACAAGCTGGTCGTGCGTTTACCCGACTGAAGATCGGGAGGCTCGAGATGATAGACGTTGCCAAAGTACGATATCCGCCCGCTTGAGCGTATCAAGCCCAGCGCATTATGTTGACTGGCTCACCACAAACGAAGCGCAAAAATCGGTAGGAGCGTGATGACAGCTCGGAAAGACGAGCATATATGCAGACTGAGAGTTAACTGCTTGAAGTTTGCTACAGATCCTTTCCTTATTTATTTGTCGAAACGGAAAGCTTTGCAGCTTTCCGTCTGCAGGGAATGACCGCCCTGTACCGATGATGGCAGGTCAGAAAGGATTATTCAAATGAAATGGGACGATAAAAGTCTTAAGAAGCTCAAAGAGTTATGCTACAAAGGCGTTCCCAACAGAGCAATTGCATCACACTTCGGTGTTCCGCTTTCGGAAATACATTCAGCTCGTAGCAGATACAATTTGACCATGGATAAGGTGGGTTCCGGCTCATCACTTGTAAAATGCGACTGCTGTGGCTCGCTTTGCAGTAGTACCACCACTTACATTATGCCGGACGGTGTGGAGGCAGAGCTGTGCAAGCACTGCGAAGCGGTTAACGATTTTCTTGCCGCTCATCAGGCTCCGGGGGACGAAGAATAAAAGCCGAAACGGGCAACAGCCCGTCTGCAGGGAATGACCGCCCTGTACTGATGATGGCAGGTCAGAAAGGAGGTTAATCAAGATGGGTGCAATGATAAGCACTGCAGAGCTTGCAATCATAAAGGGTTGCACAAAACAATATGTAAGACGACTTGCCCAAACCGGTAAGTTGCCATTTACAGAAAAAGCCGATGCGTCAAATAACCGCAAAGAGTATCTTTTTGACATTGATCAGATGGACGAGCAGACTCGGCGCCGGTACTATAACGACAAACGCAGAGAGCTGGACATTGCAGAGTCTAAAAAGACCGTAAAAACAGCAGGTAAACGCCGTTTAAACTGCGTGCAAAAGTCGTTTGAAGAATATACCGAAGACGAACGCCAGCAGGCGGCAACGTGGATAAAAATAATCAAGGTCTGGGAAGCATACCGAAATAAAAGCAGCCGAAAAAAGGCTGACACCGACCTGTTATTTATCGCTAAAATGCAGCTTGAGCACCCCGAGATTGACATATCCCCCGATATTTTGTATAGAAAATACGCCGCATACAGAGCCGGCGATATAGAGGGATTGATAGACAAGCGTGGCGGCTGGAACAAAGGCAAGACTGATATACCGCAGCATATTCTCGACGCGTTTATGTATTTTTATCTCGATGAGCGCCGGCTGCCGGTATCACGCTGCTATCAGCTGATGATCGAATGGGTTCGAGAATTTTATCCGCAGGATCTTGATAAGATACCTTCGGAACGGAGCTTCCGCAGGCAAACCGAAAAGCTACCCGAAGCAGTAGTTGCGCTGATGAGATACGGGGAGAAGGCTTTGACCGATAAATACATACCATACATAGAGCGTCTGTATGATGATTTGCAGGCAAACGATGTATGGATCGCCGATAACCACACCTTCGACTTCATCACATACTGCGAAAATAACGCCCAGAAGACACATCGTATGTATCTTACTGCTTTTCTTGATGCAAAGTCGGGTGTTCTTGTAGGCTGGAACTTGACCGAACAGCCCGATTCACACAGTACCTTGCTTGCACTCCGACACGCTATAAAGCGTTTCGGTTTGCCGAAATCGGTATATTTTGACAACGGTTCTGAATTTTTGACGCATGATATAGGCGGCAGAGGTCACAGAACAAGGAAAACATGGAACGCAGACGATATACCGCCGACTATACTGCAGCTGCTTGATATTACAATGCACAACGCAATAGTCAGAAACGCTAAAGCAAAGCCTATCGAGCGTACATTCGGCACTCTGAAGAACCATATCAGCCGAGTTATTGAAACATTCTGCGGCGGTACTATTATAGAGCGTCCGGAGAGCCTCAAATACAAGCTGAAATACGGTATAGTTCCCGAGGACGATCAGATAAGATCTGCCCTTGAGATCCTTATAGACGGCGACTTTAATGTTTCCGAGTACGGCGGTAAAGAACGCAAGTATAAGGGTATGAGCCGAATTGACGTTTGGAACGAATCGATCAAATACACAAAGTTCCGAGATGCCAAAGACGAAGATCTATCGCTTCTTCTTGCAAGAACGACCCGATATCAGAAAATCAAACGCAATGGCGTATACATTGAGCTTGCAGGCGAAAAGCTCTGGTACTCGGCGGAAGACGCATGGAAGTATCAAGGCGAAGAGGTATATGTTCGCTATGATCCTGCGGAATATAAGACGGTGCGTGTCTACGACAAAGCAACAGATGCATATCGCTTTACATGGACTCTGCAGACAGATCTGAACGTACCGTATATCACCGATGATCCTAACGAGATAGCCGCAGGTGAAAAGACAATCCGCACTGTTACCCGTGCTATTCACGACTATTCGAAAGGTCTGACGGCGTCTATCACAGAAGAGCAGGCTATTGACTTCCTGACGGCGACTATCAACAGAGCCGAAAGAGGCAAAGATAGGTTCAGAATTGAAAAGCCGACAAAGTTCACGCCTGTATTTTCTGATAAGTTCAAGGCGGACAACCCCGTTCTATCCGATGTCGATGAGGTATTCATCGACATTGATAAGATAAATAATAACGCATTAAAGCGGAAAGGATGATTAAACCATGGAACAGACAAAGGAAGTTTCACTGCTCGCCAAATTTGACGAGCTTGCGGCAGAAATGGGCTCGGCAAACAAAGCCGCAAATCGCATCGGCATTCCGGCATCGACAATATCAATGCTCAAGAAGGGTGCATACAGCGGAAATAAGGATGCACAGTTTGCAAAGCTCGCCGCATATTTTGACACCAAGACAGAAGGCGCAGAGGGCTACAGCGAGGTAGATTATGCACCGACAAGCATATCGGAGAAGATCTATCAGACTATCAAGACCTGCCAGATAAAAGGCGGCGTTGCGATCGCAACCGGCGACAGCGGTATCGGAAAAACAAAAGCGGTACAGAAGTATCATTCGGATAATCCTCTGAACAGTATCGTTATCACTGTTAACCCTTGCTTTAAGTCGGCAAAAGCGGTGCTTAAACTGATTGCACTTGAACTGGGCGTTCCCATATCGCAGTCAACAGACGATCTGTGGCTTGCAATTGCACAGAAGCTACATGACGGTATGGTTATTATCATTGATGAGGGACAGCTTCTGACATTTCACGGAATTGAAACAATACGAAGCTTTGCCGACTATTTTTCCGACCGAGGTCAGACGCTCGGCGTTGCCTTTGTCGGCGATAATGGCATTGAAGAAAAATTTGAAGGCAAGACAAGACGTAACTACCGTCAGATTAACAACCGTAAATGGCTGTCACCTAAATTCGTTACAACCGATATCAAGCGTGATGACGTTGATCTGATGTTTCCGTTGCTCGTATCATCACATATGGAGCAGGAGCTTGAGTTTTTGCACAAGGTAGCTCAGAGTGAAGCGGGACTTAGAGGGGCGGTAAGACTGTTCTCGCAAGCGTATGACAACGGCAACTTTCATCTTAACGGTCTTGCCGCTATGGCTAAGTTCATGCGTATCGATGTACGCAGTGTTGCGATGAGGTGACGGTATGCACGGGAAGAAACCTACAAGGTCACAATACGATTTTCTGAAACGAGCGCACATCAACCCGGATAACTGGTTGATAGCTAAAGATACACCGACAATAATGCTTCTTGTCTGCCGGCACAACAGACAGACAAAGCTGATAAAAAAGGAATGGTATAACAAATGAGAAAATTTTTAAATAATGTTCTGATGCTTGCCGCTGCCTTCTTTGCCGGCACAGCAACCGTAAGCGTAATTGATTATGCAAACGCCGTTGCCGATCGTCCCGACAACTCAATCGGCGGCGAGGTGCTTATAATCCCTCTTATGCTCGTAATTCTCTACATAGGATGGATTCTTGCAAAAATGTACTTCAGCATAATAGTAGCAGATAAGATCTTCAACAGTGGATATAAAAAAGGCTATAACAAAGGCAAATCAGAATAACCTCCGGGAGCAAAAGCTCCCGTGTAATGTCGCCGTGGACGGTCACAAGCCCGTGAAAAGACAGAGTGCACGAAAGGTGGTGAAAGAAATGAGCAATATGGAACAGATAGAGGTAATAGTTGCCGAAGCTATGAAATGCGGTATGTCGTACGGCGAGTTCGTCGCTAAAAATCCGAACTATGTAGCAAGATTATCGCAGATTGCGGCAATCAAGAAGAAAAGAGGTCAGAAGCAGCGTGAAATCAAATAATCTACATAAAATGCGTACACCCGAAAGTGAAAAGCGAGATACGGCACAGAAATGTTACTCTTGTGAGTACAAATATCTCGATAAAGACGGTAATCCCACTTGTAAAAACAAACTGCGTCCAGTCATCGGCTTCGGGTCTACAGACGAAAAATCTATAAAAATCAGGGAGTATAAGCTCCCTGCTCTAATGCAGCTACTATACAGCAACGGTCGCAAGCCCGTAAAATGCAGAGCGGAGAAAACAAAATACAGGAGGAAAAGTTATATGGCGATGATTAAAAGCAAACGACTGACATCAAAGCGTGGAATAACGCTACCAAAGGATCTGTGTGAATATGTTGGTATGCAGCCGGGCGAAGCTGTAGATCTGATTGTTGATAATCAGACCGGAGAAATCCATATCCGCAAGCACGTTCCTGTTTGCCGATTTTGCGGCAACCGCACAGAGGCTGTAAATTACAATGGCATAGATATATGTCCGGAGTGTGCGGATGTTATGTCAAAGGCGGTGATAAAATGACTGTAACTAATGAAATAATTGCCGCAAAAGTAGCCGAAATAGCAAAGCTGACAAAAGAAAAAGCTGAACTTGAGCTTAAATTCAAGGAGCTTGAAGCGTTCTTTTTGAAGCTTGGCAGTGATAAGCTCCGTGACAGTAAAAGAAGAACCTGCAGTTTTGAGGATGATGACGGACATGACGTTACATACACCGAAGCCAGAACAGTAAAGATTATATCTCCTGCCGTTCTGAAGCGTCTGATGGGAGACGCTTTCGGCGATTTTGTCAAGGAAACTATCGAGCCTAAGTACACATTTAAGAGCAAGGAGCTTGAGCGCACATTTGCAAGCGTTTATTCAGCCGACATCGCAGTCCCTGAACGCAAGCTGACGGTAGACGAGTTCTACGATCAGTTACCGTGCGACGATTCCGCAAAGAGCGCACTTCGCAAGAAACTCAAAGGCGCAAATTTCCTCACAGACTGTAAAAACCTTGTTTCGATAGGTGGATTTTCAGATGAAGATGCCGCAGATTATGCGTATCTTTTCTCAGAGTGCCTTGAATGGCAGCGTTTTATGACTGTTTTAGATACCATTGAAAGTAAGTGCACTGTAGAAGAGGTCATCAGAGCAATCAACAGTGCTATATCGGTATCTGATACTACGAAAATCACGGTGTAACATGGATATAAAGCAGAAACGCAGGTACATCTACTCTCTGGGACGGAAATGCGGACTTGTCGATGACGGAAATAAATCAGACGATCTGCACGGATTTGTATATCAGCTAACACTTAAGGAATCTATATCGGAGCTGAACGACGAGCAGGCGGATATAGTAATCAGACAATTGCAAGCTAACCTCCGGGCAATAACCCCGGAGGTCAAGGCATATATAAGCAACGCTCAGATAAGCAAGATTTTCGGGCTTATGTATGAGTTTGCAAAGCTGTCCCCATCCGCCGTCACCGTTAAAGAACGACTGTGCGGTATTATAAAAAAGGAACTCGGTATCACCGTAAATCCGAAATATGATATATTCAAGGGCTTTTCGGAACGTCAGGGCGCAGAGCTAATAGATACAATAAAAAGATATATTCGGGCAGAAAAGCGCAGGAAGGAGCGTACCGATGGCAAAATCAAAACTTGATTATCTGCAGATAAAGCATCTTACAGGGACTCAGGCAGAGATAGCTGAAGTTATCGGCATCGAAGCGTACCGTAAGCTTGTTGCGTATTTCGGCGGTGAACGCATTGCCGTTGCAAAGCCGTCAACGCTTATAAACTTTGCTGTTGCAAGGAATATAGCCGAGGAAAACGACTATTCCGAGGAGGTTATGTCTGCACTCGAACTGTCAAAAAAGGAACAGGAAAAGATAATCGCCGGGCTGAAATAGCCCGGCGATTGTTTCCTTTCGACTCCCTATCCTGCATACTTGATAATTATAATCAGTATAAGCAGCAAGCAGAGTCGTTCAAGAAATTGTGACACATCATACTTCCTATTCATCGTGTTCTCCTATCGCAAAGATGCCGCTCTTACAAATAGAGAAGTCAGCGTGGAAGCATGACGAAGAGACATAACTTGACTTAATGCCTATTTACATTATATCTACTTTGTTAAAAAAGTCAATGATATATCATCTGAATTTGTTGAACCGATTTTGTCAATATTGCCAATGTCCTTTTCAATCGTAATATGATATAATAATTGGATATCAAAGCCCTATAGCAGTAATTTGTGCAGTTACTGCTATAGGGCTTTATTTTTTTGCTTGCAAATGTTACAATTAAACTACATCAAATATAGTACATAAAAATTACGCATTATAAAGCCATTTGAAAGGATTTTATATAATGGAAATCGGAGCGATATTATCAACAGCTATTAACATAATAATCACAGCTGCAATCGGCATTATATCGTATTTCGTCAAACGGACAATAGACAGACAGGACAAATGCGTTACCAGATCTGAACTCGAAAGCCATATTGATATGATAAAGGAATGTAAGAGTGATATCAAAAGTCTGAACGACAGATATGCCACAAAGGCAGAAGTTGAAGAAATCAAGCGCACTATAGATAAGATAGACAATGCAATCGACGAACTCAAGGATACGGCAGTCAAAAATTCAGAGTTTATCCGTGTTATGACACGTCTGGAAACGAAGATTGATAATCTTGCCGATAAGGACAGGAGGGGCAACTGATGAACATTAAGGATCAGCTTAGGAAAAACAAGTTTATTAAAAACAATGGGGCTGTGATCAGAGCAATCAATCTGCTCCGTACCGATTATGTCAATCTCGTAGATGTAACTGCTGCCCTTGAGCCTCAGATCGCTGAGAATGAAGCACTTGACAGCTTAAATTATTTGCTTGAAGGCGGATATGTCCGCCTTGTCAAGATACGTTCTGAGCAGGCTGTAGAGTGCATCGGCGACGATTATACACAGCTTGCAGGTAAGCTGACCGCTAAGGGCATACAGCTTGTTAACGGTGCTATCGAAGATCCTTGCATAGATCTGTAAGGAGGCGATACTATGAAAAAACGTAATCGTAAAAGAGGTAAAGTCGACAAGCTGCCGTGCGACATCAGGGAAACCGTTGATATGATGATAAATAACCCGTCAGAATATCGCTACAGTGACATTGTAGACTTCATCCGTGAAAACGGTTATGAGGTGTCGAAATCTTCGGTAGCACGTTATGCACAGGCTCTGAATGCTTCTTTGGAGCAGGTAATGCTCATTAGCAATAACTTCCGCCTTATAAACGAGGAGCTTGCCAAATATCCAGATCTTGATGTTTCCGAGGCTCTCGCCCGATTAACAAACCATAAGGTAATGGAAGCAATTCAGAATTTAAGCGAAGACAGTCTGAAAGACGTGCCGCCCGAAAAGCTGATTGCCGCAGTGCCATCGCTGATAAAAGCGGCAACATACAAGCGGGACACAGACGCTAAGAACCGTTCTTCAATGGATGCGGCGTATGATGTTTTCAAGGAAGACATCTTCGCCGCTATGGCTAAGGATAATCCTCAGCTGTACTCACAGCTTGCCGCATATATCAGGGGTAAGCAGAAAGAGGGTGACGGAGAATGATATATGTAATATATGTACAGTCAGGCTCTGAAACGGCTGTTATGTACTCGATGCGTGAACTCGGTTATACAGCGTATGTGCCGAGAGAGCTTCACAAGTATCGCAAAAAGGGTGTATGGCACGAAGAAATCAAACCGCTTTTTGACGGTTACATATTCTTTCAGACCGACCGCCTGACAGCCGATGATTATTATACCATTCGCAAAATACACGGTGTTGGCAATTTTGTCAGTAAAACAACGTGCCTGTCCTGTACCGAAGAAGAATATATCATCGGGTTATGTCGCAATCCCGATATACTCAAGGTCAGCAAAGGACACATAGAAAACGGCGTACTAAAGATAGACAGCGGCTATCTCAAACGCTACGAGCACAAAATAGTGAAATTTTCCCGAAGACAGCATAAAGCCGTTATAGAGATCACTCTTTACGGTGAGTCACACAGGATAACCTGTGCGGTCGATATAGACAAGTGCAGTAACTAAGGTGTTGGTCGATACGCTCCCCACCGGAACGTCTGTATACATACGCAAAGTAATCTGATTTTTTCAAAATCGGAATGGCGAAGCATATCCCGATATAATCCCAACGGGATATTTACCGATAAAAGCGTTTTAATTGCCGTTTAAAACGTTTCAAAAACCAAAGTGGGATAATTTCACGTCAACATAATCAAATGCAGAATAAGGGCTTTTATAAGGCTCTTTTTCTTTTTTGCCTGAAAGGAGTGAGCAATTTTGAGAAAAAGCAATCGTAAAAAGCCTATAAGCAGCCTTGCAAATGACCTCGATAAATACAGAAAAACGGACACCGAACAGCGAGTGAATGCTGTTCAAAGCCTTGTTGAATGCTATTTGAATACATCCGAAAGCAAGCGTCAAAAGGCAATACAGCAGATTATCGACCGCTCGGAAGGAGTAAGACAGTTGATCGCTGATAATCCGGAGCTTGTAAGAGCTGATGTAGAACAGGCACTGATCCGTGCTGCTACCGGTTACACCGTTACGGAACGTAGGGAGCGCATTGTCGGCGGAAAAAAAACCGTTGAGATAATCACCCGGGAAGTACCGCCGAATCAATCGGCGGTAGAGTTCTTTCTGACGAACAAAGCCGGCGATACTTACAGCAAAGCTCCGGTTGCTATATCGGAAGACAGCGCAGGCAAGCTTGACGCTATACTGGAGGCAATGAAAAATGTCAAATGATTTGATCTTCACAGTCAAACAGCAGGAGCTGATGAGCTTGCTCAAGCACAACAAACTACATAGACTTAATCTGCTTGAAGGCTCCGTCCGTAGCGGCAAGACATGGATATCGCTTATTCTTTGGGCATTCTGGATAGCAGACCGCCCTACCGATTACGCCTATCTGATGTCGGCAAAAACGTTGCAAACATTAAAACGTAACTGTTTGATGCTACTGCAGGAGCTTGTCGGAGAAGACAACTTCAAGTATTCGCTATCTACCAAAGAGGGCAAACTATTCGGAAGAAAAATTCTTCTTGAGGGAGCGAATGACGCAAAGTCGGAGAATAAGATACGAGGCATGACACTTGGCGGAGCGTACTGCGATGAGCTGACGCTATTCCCTAAGGACTTTTTTTCGATGCTCCTGTCACGTTTGTCGGTCAAGGGCGCAAAGCTGATTGCTACAACAAACCCGGATGTTCCGACGCACTGGCTTAAAAAGGAATACATCGACAATCCGAAAGTCGATATGCTTGTATTACGATTTCTGATCGATGATAACACAACGCTTCCCGAAGAATACGTCAGGGAGATAAAAAAGGAATACACGGGTGTTTATTTTGAACGCTTCATTTGTGGCAACTGGGTAGCGGCGGAAGGTGTTATTTACCCACTGTTTGCCGACAACCCATCAAGATATATTGTAGATACACTTCCCGAAGATCTTATGTTTGTTACCATAGGAGGAGACTTCGGCGGAAACGGTTCGGCTCATACGCTTAATGCAACAGGATTCACTAAAGGCTTTCAGTCGATCGTAACGCTTGACGAATACTATCGCAAGGAAACAATATCACCGTATGAGCTTGAAAACGACTTCTGCACTTTTATCGAAGGTGTATGCCGCAGGTGGAAATGTACAGAGGTTTATCTCGATTCAGCAGAACAAATACTGATCAAAGGTGTGCGCCTTGCCGCTCAGAGAAGAAAGTTAAAGGTCAATATTCACAATGCCCGGAAAGGTTCTATCAACAACCGTATTTTATTCTACAACCGTCTGATTGCGGCTGACAGATATAAAATCATGTCGCACTGCAAGCATACGATTGAAGCGTTCCAGACTGCTATCTGGAAGCCGAATGCGGCGACCGAAATACGTCTTGACGACGGTAGCATAAATATAGACAGCCTTGACGCACAGGAATACAGCACCGAAGCTTACATGAGTAACGTCTTCGACGCAGAAAGGAAAAATTGATGTCGATATACTCTTATATAAAGCAGGCATTTCCGAACGTGCCGATAGTCGATATATCCGACTATTATACACGGCACATTGAGCCTGCAAAACGCATCTATCAGGGCAAACCGCCGTGGAGAACTGTTACAAACAGCGGAATAAAAAAGAAAAGCCGTCCCAGAGCTATGACGAATATGGCAAAGGTCATCTGCGACAAGCTCGCCACGATGACTTTTTCAGAACAGTGCGATATATCCGTTGATGACGAAAAGTACAACGATACGGTAAGCAAAGTCCTTGAAAACAACTGCTTTTGGGAGCGTTTCCCCGAATTTCTTTCCCGTGCGTATGCACTCGGCGGAGGAATAATAAAGGTGTATCTTGAAGATAATGTGATACGTCTGAATTACATAAATGCCGATCGTTTCTTCCCGACAAAATGGAATAACCGACAGATAACAGAGGGTATCTTCTGTAACGATTATGTTCAGAACGGCTTCTACTACAAGCTGTTCGAGTATCATACATTACAGTCGGACGGCGTTCATATCTATCATATACTGCGGCGCAGTGATTCACGAAGCTATATCGGTCAGGCAGTACCTGTTTCAGAGCTGTTCCCAAAGCTTGAATACGAAAGAGTGTTCAAAGGCGTTCAAACGCCGTTATTCTGCTATTTCAAACCTGCAGTCGGAAACAATATGGTTTTCGACTTGCCGCTCGGCTTGCCTGTTTTTGCAAATTCAATAGACACGCTACGGGAAATAGATGTAATATTCGACAGCCTTGAGCGAGAATTTATACTCGGCAAGAAGCGTATCATTATTCCTTCGGAATGCATTAAATCGATCTATGACAGCGACGGCAACGAAGTAAAATACTTTGACACCGATGACGAAGTATATCAGGCATTCAACGCCGATGATGCGCCAAAGTTGAATATATCCGACAATACACAGTCACTCAGAGTAACCGAACACGTCGAAGCTCTGAAGCTTCAGCTGAATATACTCAGCACTCAGCTTGGTTTCTCTCCGGGAACGCTGTCGTTTGACAGTAATTCCGGCGTAAAAACGGCGACAGAAGTTGCCGCTGATGAAAAGGATACGCTTCGCACCGTGCAGAATAACAAGAATATCATATCCGAGGTGCTTGAAAGTCTTGCAACGGCGATTATAGAAATAACACAGGCTTCAGAAGAGGTCAGCAAAGATTATACGGTTTCTGTCAATTGGCAGGATAACATTATCGGTGATGACAACACCCGTATAGATAACAATATCAAGCTTGTTCAGGCAGGGCTTAAATCAAAAATTCGTGCTATTATGGAAGCACAGAATATTGATGAAGCAGAAGCCGCAGAAGAACTGCAGCGTATTGCAAAGGAAAATGACATAGACGGCGGCATACTGGACGGTGACAGCTATGAATAAGCTGACTTCTCTACAGCTTTCACAAGGCATAACCGATCTTATAGTCGGGCTTGAAACCGACCTTATAGCAAACATAGCGGCATATCTTGCCGCAGGAAGAATCGAAGAAGATACGGCAAAGTGGAAGATGAAAAAGCTCGCCGAGCTTGGCAAGCTTACAAAACAAAACGCTAAAACTATATCCGAATACGCAGGCAAAACGCCTGAGCTTCTTGAGCTTACGCTTCAGAGAGCGGCAAATTCCGCTATTCAGGAGCTTGCGCCGGGATTAAAACGTATGGTGCAGGAGGGGCTTATTGATAGACGAGCCACGCCGTCAATGTCCGGCAATATGTTAAACAGCCTTAAAATGCTTCAAAAACAGGCAAAAAAAGACCTGAACCTTACAAATACAACGATGAAGTATAAGGCAAAGAACGTCGCTATGCAGGTGATCAACCGTACCGCCGAGCTTGCAAATAAGCAGGAATACATAGACAGTCTGATTAAGGCTACAGGAAAGGTCGTTACCGGAATTGAAGCACGTCAGAGTGCCATGCGGGAATGTATCGGCGAGATGACGCAGAAAGGTATCCCGGCTTTTGTCGATAAAAACGGTCGGAACTGGTCGCCGGAAGCATACACTAATATGTGTATACGCTCCACTGTCGGAAGCGTTGCTAAAGAAACTCAGTTTTCCCTTATGGACGAATACGGACTTGATCTGATCGAGGTCAGCAGTCACAGCGGCGCAAGACCACTCTGTGCCAAAGATCAGGGGAAAATATTCAATCGCAATGGCGGTGGAGGCTATACCACTGACCTTGACGGCAAACGGATAAAATTCTATTCTTGGAGGTCAAGCTCATACGGCAAGCCTGCAGGGCTTCTTGGTATAAATTGCGGTCATCAGATCTATCCGTTTCTGCCCGGTATCAGCGTTCAGACCTACTTCCCGTATGACGAAAAGGAAAATGCCGAGCAGTACGAAAAAATCTGCAACCAACGTGCTCTTGAACGCAAGGTCAGAGCTTCCAAACGGGAATGTACCTCTCTTGACACTCTCGGAGATAAAGAGGGTTTTGACAAGGCGGCTTATAAGCTCAAGCAGCAGGAGCAGCAGCTTAAAAGCTACTGTGAGAAAAATGGGCTTACATACAAGCCCGACAGAACGGCAACACCCGGATACGGACGCAGTCAGGCGGCTAAGACCACAGCAAGCTATAAAGAGACATTAAAATTTGAACAGGAGTGTTTAAAGTTAGTAGGACTTGAAACCGCAAACGGAATAACTATAACTGAAGTATCCAAGCATATTAAGGAAAGAATGAAGCAACGTGATTTTAGCGTAGATGATGCGTCCGATGCCTTGACAAATCCTCTTGATATTGGTAAAATAAGAGCAGATAATACACAACAATACATCGGTGAAAAAGCAACAGTAGCTGTAAATACATTAACCGGAAAGCTTACTACTGGTTGGAAAACGAGTTCAAAAAAAGTTAAGAAATTGAAGGAGAAGAACAATGCTTCGAGTCAAGGATAAATTTAATTCAGAGCAGATTTATTTATTAGCATCTCACAGTATAGAGTTAGATAATGATACCGATTATACCGACGACGAACTGATGAATATTCATGATAAACTCACAGATGCGTATTTAAGCAATGCTTTTGATAAAAACGGAGAGCCAAACAAAAAGGCAAAAATCTATGAGCAAATTATAGATATTTTTTACGATGAATTTGGAATTTAACCGCCTTGCAAAAACAAGGCGGTTAAAAATTTATAAATTTTCAAAAAGGAATATTTATTGATTAAGCACCCTTTCGAGGGTGTTTTTCTTATGATAAAAAGGAGGTAAAGCATGGCATTAGTACCGGCAATTTTATACAAAGATGAAATCAAAAAGCAGATATTATATCACGCTTATGATGACGAGATGTTTTTGTATACAGGATCAAACGGATTCAGCACTCCGGAAATATCTGATGAGGGAGAAGGCGTATATCAATATGCTATTGTAGATGACAAAAAGCTAATTGGTTATTTTTCCTATGTCCTTGATATGTATTCTTCTAATGCAAACTGTTTCAGTCTTTTTTCTTTTGATAAGGGAAATCCAATAATCGGAATAAGTGTTTTCAGAGAATTGGAAAAACTGATTAATTCATATCGTGTTCATCGTTTGGAGTGGAGAATGATCGAAGGAAACCCGGTGGAACGGCATTACGATAGGTTTTGCCAGAAGTACAACGGGAAAAAGCATATACTTAAAGACGCTATTCGAGATAAACAGGGTGTATATCACGCTGATGTTATTTATGAAATTATAATTTGATACACAAAAAAATCACATTTACGTTTAAAACAGCACTTTCACGGTGCTGTTTTTATATTACCCATTTTACAGAAAGGAAAATCATTATGGATGAAAAAATCACAACATCGGCGACTGAGAATGCCGAAAGCACAGCTCAGGCGGAACAGGCAGCTGCCACAACTCAGAGCGGTGCACAGGACGGCACTGCCACGGAAGCTGTTACGCAGTCCGAACCGCAGTTTGAAGCAAGGTCAGAATCCGAGCATTCGGGAAGTTCCGGAGCAGGAACAGTAGACGGCGAAAAGTCAGACACTTCCGGCAATCCCGACGAAAAATCTGAATCGTCGAAAGAAAACAGCGAAAAGAAAATCGCTGTCCTTGAGGGCAAGGTACACGCACTTACGGTCGGTGTAGCCGCCGATTGTATCGACGATGTACTGGCTCTCGCACAGGCAAAGGTCAGCGATAATGTGTCGCTGGAACAGGCTATCGATAATGTTATCGACAAATACCCTAATTTCAAGGGCAAGGATAAGGAGATAATAACAACATCGGTACCAACAGCAAACGATGAGCAGCTTGCCGCCGAGCAGGAGCAGGCTAAGAAAATCATGGGCATTAAGTAAGCTCATAATTACAGAAAGGATTAATTGATATGGCAAATGCAATCACACATTTCAAAAAGTACATTGACCTGCTTGATACCGTATATCAGCAGGCAGCGGCAACCTCGATACTCGATGCGGACGCAACCACCGTCAGAATGGGAGCGAACGCAGGCGAGTTCTTAATCCCTAAAATCAGCATGAACGGTCTTGCCGACTATTCTCGTTCTACGGGATATGTCAAGGGTGATGTAACTATCGGCTATGAGACCAAAATGTGCAATTACGACCGCGGCAGGAAGTTTACCGTTGACGCTATGGACAATGAGGAGACGGCAGGTATCGCCTTCGGAAAGCTTGCAAGTGAGTTCATCCGCACGAAGGTTGTGCCCGAGATGGACGCATTCCGTTTTGCCAAGTACGCAGGAACAGCCAATATATTATCTGAGTCCGGCGCTCTGACTACCGGTACCGATGTACTTACTGCTCTGCAGACCGCCGTAAACGCACAGGATGAAGCTGAGGTAAGCCCCGAAGGTAAGGTTCTGTTTATTACACCCACCCTGCTGACACTTGCTAAAAACGTTGACCTTACAAAGTCTAAGGCAATACTCGAACGCTTTGAGCAGACAATCACCGTACCGCAGACACGTTTTTACACCGGCATAAATACCCTTGACGGTACATCACCCGATGAGACCGCAGGCGGCTATACGGCGGCGAGCGGCGCTTACAAAATCAACTTTATGATAGTCAACAAGGATGCGGTTATCCAGTTCGGCAAGCACACCGTCAACAAGGTAATCTCTCCTGAAGATAACCAGACCGATGACTCATATATGTTCTTCTATCGTGCATACGGTATCACCGAGACCTACGACAACAAGACTAAGGGCATATATCTGCACCGTGATACTACCGCTATATCTTCTTAAGGAGGTCTATATGACTAAAATTGGATTTACAGCGCTTGACATCAATGAGCCGCCCGCCGATGAGCTGCCATCTCACGATACTACGGTAAGCAATGAGCCTACCGCAGACAAGCCCAAGCGCACCCGCCGTAAGTCAGATAAGACGGAGGATAATGATGCAGACGATAGTGACGACTGATTATTACAAAAACAACTTTATCGGCGGATTTACCGGGACAGACGAGGAGCTTGCAAAGCTCCTCGAAGCGTCCTACATTATTATATATAATGAGACGTGCGGAAGGATAGCCAATTTTGACAAACTCCCCGAGGCAACGCAAACCGCCGTTAAGGACGCTATATGCTGGCAGGTAGATTACATCGCAGAAAACGGTGGACTGTCGTTTTTGAATGAGGGCAGTTTCTCTAATGTATCACTTGGCAGCTTTAGTTATTCCGGCGGTGACGGTAGCTCTGACGGCAAGCTGCCTATATGCAATCTGTCTTTCGGTCTGCTTTTAAAAACAGGACTGATTTACAAAGGTGTTGATGTGATATGATGCGACCTATACCACGTAAGCTGCTTATCCACACAGCCGATGTCGTGACCGAGACGACCGACCGGTGGGGAGAAGTTATGGGTACGAACATAGTAACGCTGAGCTTAGTGCGCATTGAGCCGTCCTCCGGCATTACTATCGATAAGCAAAACAGTCAAATCAAGGTCGATGCGGTGATGTATTACGATTGCCGCTTGTCACAGCCGGTAAACTTTAAATTTGTTCTCGGTGCAAAGGTAGTATTTGAGGACACAGACTACCGGATAGCGACAATAAAGCGGTTTAATACAAATGTCCCGCATCATTATGAGATAGGGTTGTCGTTATGAATGTAAAAATCAGTATCAATAGTGCAAGTGTTAAAGCAAGGTTCACAGAAAAAGCACACGATGCTCTTGAACTTATGAAAACACAGGTACTCAAAGATTGCAATTACTATACACCAAAAGATCAAAGCGTATTGATTAACAGCAGCTTGATTCACTCTGAGGTAATCGATAATTCGCTTTATTTACGATGGGAAACTCCTTATGCTCGTTATCAGTATTACGGAGTATCACAAAGCGGAAATCCTTTAGTGTATTCTCATGATAAAAACCCTAACGCCTGTAAGATGTGGGCACATAAAGCTGAAGCGACTAAGGGAGAACAGTGGCGAAGACAACTGCAGAAACTTTTAACAGGAAGATAAATAATGTCACCTCAGAAGAAAGCAATTGAGCTTATTCTTAATTTTATAGAAGATAAGCTCGGATATACAATCGAAACAACTGGCTTGCCTGTCGGCGGAGGTATCTCCGCCGAAGTGCAGGCGGCAAAGGATAACGGTACTACACTTGACAGACAGCGGCAGGGCAGAACCTTGCCGCTTCTTCTTTTATCGAAAAACAAGACACAAGGTGTAGCAATGGAACAGCTTTTCAATATCGGCAATCTTATATCAAGAGCAACCAAACTGCCACAGGATGAATGCGTTCAGCTGATGAGCGCAACCGTATCTACTGATGCGGCAACTGTCGGAAAAGTCGGGGATTTCTGGATATATTCCATGATTGTTGATGTCAGGATAGCATTTTAGGAGGTACTAATATGGCAAATGAACAGGTAATACCTACTGTCGGCAAAGCCGAGCTGAACAGTGAAATAAAGGTTGAAATCAATACTACTCCTACAGGAGAAGCGGCTACATATTCGGATATGCGAAAGGCATTTAAGTCGGTAACAACCGCAATAAACGAGGTCGTTTACAGTGCAACCTATCTTGCGGACGGTGGATTTGCAAGCTCTGCGGTTGTTGGTGCAGCTCCTACAGTAGTGCTTGCGGGCGACTTCATTAAAGATGATCCTGTTTGTACTTTTCTTGACGAGATTCAGTATGAGATCGGCTCAAACAGAGTAACTGACATCAAGATAACCCGTAATGGCAAGGTTCTTACCTGCCCTGTCACAGTTACAGCTGCCGGCATAGGCGGCGGCGAGTCTACAGCTCCCAACACTATAAGCTGCACGATCGCTTTCAACGGCAAACCCACAATAACAACAGCCACCGTTTCGGGTGTCTGATATTACACAAAAACAGTCAGTGTGCCAAACGGCACACTGCTGATTTTTATCAGGAGGATTAATATGGCATATAAAATTACACGAACACAGAAAATCACGGAAACTCTTGAGCTGTCTGACAAAAACGGAAACGTCATCGACAGCATTGATATAGACATAGACGCAGACGCTGTCTGCACAGCTTTTCGAAAGAAGCAGACGGAAGTAATTGATGCGGAAAGACGTCTTAAAGAAATAAGAAAAAACGGTGTTGAAACAGATCTTGAATGCGCTTATGAAGCGTATGGAAATGCGGTAATTGCAATTTTTGAGCTGATATTCGGCGAAGACGGTTCTAAGAAATTACTTGAATTTTTCGAGGACAATTACATTGAAATGGGTATACAGGTAGTGCCGTTTATCAATGCTGTTATTGTACCGAAAATAAATGAAACGCTTCGTAATCGTAAGGCTCAAATCAGAGCGTTACACAAGTACCGCTAATGAGTATATATTCATTGTCACAGCCGTGCCCCCACAGCATAGAAGTCGGGGGCTTTTGTTATACGTTAAATTTGAGTTTTGACCGTGTTTTATCGGCATTTGAACTGCTGAGCAGTGATGAGCTGGAAGGCATCGATTCATTTGATGTTATCTTCGATTGGTTTGTAATTGCTCCGAAAGTCAAAAACCTTTCGGCAAGAGTCGATGTGGTTAACGAAATTTTCGATAAACTTATCAATTTTGATAAAAATACCTCTGACACGGAAGCGGAAACGATAAGCTTCAATCAGGATGCGCCTTATATTTATGCCGCATTTAGGCAAGCTTACGGCATCGACTTGTTTAAAGAACAAGGAAAGCTACAGTGGTGGGAATTTGTTTCCCTTCTCGGAGCTTTGCCTTCCGATACACGTTTGAGCGACATTATCGATATACGAACACGTCCTGTTCCTGCTCCGAATGGAAGAAATCAGGAGCAGATATCGGCACTGTTAAAACTCAAAGCACAGTATGCGATTAAAAATCCCGTAAACAAACAATCGGCTCAGGACGGTTGGGAACGGTTATGGGGTATTCTCGAAAAACAGGCAGAAGAGAGGTGAGATTATGCCGGAAAGCGACGGAAGAGTAGAATTTGAAGTCCGTGCGGACTTAAGTAAAATAGACGCTGATATGGCGGAAGCCGGAAAAAAGGTTTCCGAAGCGGCTCAAAAAGGTGCAAAAAAACAGGAAGAAGTCGTTGAAAAGGCGCAGGAAAACATTTCGCAGGCTGTGAAAAAAGCAAACGATGAAATAGAGAACGACAATTCCAAGACGCAGAAGAATATAACAGACACAGCAAAGAAGCAGTCTGACAAAGTAGTGCAGACCGAAAAGAAAAACAAGGAAGCTGTAACGCAGACTGCAAAAAAAGAAGGCGACAAAGTAGTTGATAACTATAAAAAGGATACACAAGAAATTATCAACAGTACCGATACGCTTTCTTCAGAAGTCGAAAAGAAAACTTCCGGCATAGGCTCAAAAATCGGCACAGGTCTTAAAGGTGTCGGAAAAGGCATCGGCGTTGCTGTTGGTGCCGGACTTGCTGCAGCAGGCACGGTAGCGGTTGCGGCAACAGGAAAAGCTATATCCGCAGCAAACGATCTTGATAAAGCAAATAATCAGCTGACTGCATCGCTCGGACTTACTGCAGAGGCAGCGGAAAAATACGGTGATATCATTAAGAAAGTTTACGGCGATAATTATGGCGAAAGCTTTGATGATATATCCAACACGCTCGCTCTCATCAAGCAGCAGATGAAAGACGTCACAGACGATGAGCTTCAAAAGGTTATTGAAAGCACATATCTTTTATCAGATACATACGATATAGACGTTTCTGAGGGTATCCGTGGAGCAAATGCTCTAATGAAGCAGTTTGGCATTACAGCTGAAGAAGCGTATAATCTCCTTGCTCAGGGTGCAGAAAAGGGCTTAAATCAGAACGGTGACATAGCCGATCAGCTTGCCGAGTACAGCACTTACTATGCTGATATGGGCTTTACTGCCGAAGAAGCCATGTCTATGATGGCAGAAGGCGCAAAAAACGGTGCGTTTCAAGTTGATTTTCTGAATGATGCTTTTAAAGAGTTTTCTATCAGAGCAAAGGATGGCAGTCAGACTACCGCTGACGGAATGGCTCTGCTCGGGCTTGACGCAACAAAGCTCGGTGAAGAATTCGCCGCAGGCGGCGATCGTGCATATCAGGCATTCAAGCTTGTTAACGAAAAGCTCGCCGCCTGCGAAAGTGATGTAGACCGCAATGCCGCCGGTGTTGCGCTTTACGGCACAAAGTGGGAAGATCTCGGTGAAGATGCAGTTCTTGCTATGGCTCAAATTGGCGATAGCATCGATAAAACCCGGGACAAACTGGGCGAGATGGAAGGCGTTAAATACAACAGCTTATCCGATATGTGCAACGGACTTTCCCGTACAATTGAACTGCTTCTGATTCCGCTCGGCGAACAGATTATTCCCGTACTTAAGGATATTATTGAGCTTATCGAACCGATTATTTCGGAGCTTCTGCCACAGATAATTGAGCAGGTTAAGCCGATACTTGACAGCGTTTCGGATCTTATTCCGCCGCTCATCGAGCTGATCACAGGGATACTTCCTCAGTTTATGGAATTGCTTAAGCCGATAATGGAAAGTGTCACTCGTATAATTCAGAAGCTTGTTCCTACATTGATTAAGCTCTTTGATAAGCTGTTACCGCCGATAATCAAGATCGTGGATACGCTTCTTCCACCTCTAATGGAAGTAATAGAGGCTTTACTGCCGATACTTGATGTCGTAATCGAACTGCTTACTCCGATTCTGGAACTTGTGGCTGAGCTTGCCGAACCGCTCGGTACTGTTATCTCAGCAGTCGGGAAGTTGCTATCAGCTGTTATCGGTCTTATTGATGGGGCATTATCGCCGATTATGCCTGTAATATCATCGCTTGCGGATGTGCTACTACAGATACTCGGTCCGGCTCTTGATATTGTTGCGGGGCTTGTTAATTCACTTGCAGATGTTTTTTCCGGCGTTACAAATTTCTTATCCGGTGATATTATGGGCGGCTTTGAATCTTTCGGAAATGGTCTTGTAAATCTGTTTGATGGTGTTCTAAGCACCATAGATTCAATATTCGGTACTAATCTCACAAATTGGTATAACGAAGTTAAAGAGGCTTGTCAGAAAATCGGCGAAGAAATGTATGCTGCTACGCATCAGGAAGAAATCAGAGCGAATGAGCTGAGCACGAAATATACCGATTTGCATGGTGATATGAATAAATTCATAGTTCAGGAATTACGAAGCGGTAAATCAGCTGACGAGGCATTATCAAATGCAAAAAATAAATTCCTTGATACAGCGGAAAAGAAAGAATATTTCAATTCACAATTAAAGGATTATGTCAATGAGGATAAGGTTAAAGAGTGGTATAACAACGTCAGAAATAATAACGGGCTATATTCACAGGGTTATTCAGACGATGAAGACCATTCTTCCGTTTATAGCCAAAACATTGCCGAAGAAGAGGAGCGTAAAGGAAAAGCGGCTTTAGGATATACCGGTGCAGGCACAAGTTATTCGTATAGCAGTGCAGGGAAAACAACATACAAAGCTCCGACATACACCTATACTCCGTCTACATATAAAGCATCAGATTATGTTTATGTACCGGAAGAAAAGGAAGAAAAGGAAACGTCAAGCTCGTCAAGCACTAAGAAAAAAAGTTCTTCAAGCACAAAGTCTAAAAGCTCTTTAAGCTCATCATCAAAGAAAACTAGTTCGAGCAGTTCAAGCAGCGGTATGCAAAATATCAATATTACGTCTTACATACCGACAGTTTGGGATAATGTTGATACCGCAAACGCAAAGCTCGCCGCAGGCATAGGTGCAAGCAAAGTCGGTAACAGCAAATCAGGTAAGATAATCAGTGGCTTATCGTCGGCATCAAAGGTATCGGCTTCGGCAGAAAAATCAGATGCTACGCTTAACGATGTGGTATCAGAACTTAAAAAGTTGAAAACTGCACAGGAAAAGATGCAGTATACGCTTGATGTCACGCTGAAAACAAATGATTACACACTTGCAAAAGCTACCGTCAAGGGGATAAAGAAAATTCAGAAGCAAACCGGTAAATCACCATTATAGGAGGCATAGGTATGACAGTGAAAATCAATAATACAGACATTTCCGAGTACGTCACAAATTGCGACTTACGTCATTCATGCCGTGGCGAGAGTACTTCATACAGCTTGAACGGAACGGCTTATACGGACAGATTCGGAGATTTTAAGATCTCCGGTTCTGTCGCTTTTGGTATTATACCGGCAACAAAATGGAAATCAATTTTTACCATATTTAAAAGCGGTAGTTTTACGCTTTTTGTAAATGCAGATTCGTATACTGTTCATGTAAAAGGTGACATTTCTGCTCCATACGCTTATACCGATGCAACACTCGGCGAGTGCTATAAAGATGTGTCAGTGGAGGTGGAAGAGATATGATTTCTGTATCATCAAGCTTTAAAACCAACGCTACTAAGCCGGTACGAAATATAAATGCAAAAATTTCAATCGGATCTGTAGATTACGGAATAGAAGATATAGTATCTTTAGATATTTCTCGTTCCACGTCTGATGGCGGTATAAGTGTCGGAGGCACATCAGCGGCTCGGCTGACAGCAACTATACGTGCCGACCTCCTACCGACAATGGATGCGTATAAAGTGACCGTTTTCATTGGCTTTACCGAATTGACACAAATCGGAATCTTTTATATAACGGATTTATCTCAGGAAAAAGGATATGTAAATATCGAAGCGTATGACAGATTCTATTTCCTTGATAAGCCGTGTAGCTTCAACGGCAGTGCCGATGATACGGTTGACACCTTATCATTTCCTGCGAAGCATCAAGATCTGCTTTCGTACATCGGAAAAATAAACGATTTTACAATAAGTGCAAAATCGAATGACTTTGCAAAAATAAAAACCAAGCCGGTTTATAACAGCGAGGCAACAAACCCAACAAATAAATATTACACATACCGTGAAATAATCGGATTTATTGCCGCTTGCAACGGTTGTAATGCTCAGTTTGATGCAAATGATAAACTGATATTTACTCGCCCTTCAAACAGTGTTGAAACAATTGAAGAAGGTGCTTGCGAAAGCTTATCAGTCGCTCAAGACAGCGGATTTACCGTAAAAGGCATACGCTTTACAATCGGCACCGATACAGCGTTCTATATTGATGCAAACGGTACTGCTTATGACGAGACTTTGCCGGGAGTGCTCGAAGCAGTTAATCCTCTTGCAACAGTAGAGATTATGGAATATGTCTGGAATAAGCTCGGAGGCTATCATTACTATTCCGCTGATATATCAAGACGTGGCAGAGGGTGGTTGCTTCCTGATGATGTAATCTCCATAAAGAGTAACGGTGCAACTAAAAAAGTTACCATAACAGCTATATCTTACTCACTCAGCAAAGACAGCGGATTTTCCGAGCAAATCACAGCTACAGCTGAAAGCACTGAACAGTCATCAAACAGGTACAGTGCCGCAGGGGATCATACATCTAATGTAGGTGCCGGAAAATACAACAGCACTACTATTATAAATGATCCCGTTATAATTTCCGAAAGGACAAAAGAATATCTGAAATACGATTACAGCATAATCGGATACAGCGTAGACGATAAAATAACGTATGGCTTAGATGGTGGAGATACAGATATTATTGTTCAAGGTTTCAAAGCAACATATAATGATAGTTTAGGGGCTATTTGTGGTGATTTTACTGTTTTTAACGGAATTTACGGATCAGATAAAATATATGCACAGTCGTTTGTAAAATTTAGATTTTATTTAGATATAACGAGAGTCATACAATATTCCGAGTACACGGAATATTGGATAAATTTGATGTCCGAATACACGACTGTTGATGGAGACACAGTAAAAAAAATCGAAACAAGTGTACGAGCACGACACGGTAACTTTTCAAAAGCATTAAAGTGGAAAGAAATCTATCCGCCATCTACTAAGTTTCCATGCGGACGTGCCAGAGTTATACTTGGAATTAATTTTCACAACAATGTGTCTGTTAATCCAGAAGAGTATACATGGAACTCTTCTCAAACGGTGGATGTTTCTTTTTCATCAGTTGATGAATATAATTCGGCAGTTCAATTAACACGATCTCCATTGGAAAAGAAAGATGTAACGCAAACAGTATCAAAAGTGATTGAAGCGAACGGAACAGCGGATTTTCCCGAGCTGGGAGACACAGAAGTTCTTTATATAGATAGTTCTGATAATTCCGCATATAAATGGTCGTCAAAAATCTCTGCTTACTATTGCGTAGGCAGAGATTATTTTTCGATAAAGCAGATTCACTCTGTAGCTGATCCAAATTCATCTGAAGCCGAAATACTTGAAGCACAATTGCTTCAGGATATGCGTTCACCTACTGAATGGACGCTTCATTCTTCTTTTGTCCCACCTATGGGATATATGTGTATCACTTACTTTGAAAACGGTCAGCACGGCATAAAAATAGGCGACGGAAATACTCCGTGGTCAGAACTGATGTATTGTAATATTACAGACCTGTCCGATTACCTGAAATCATCGGATTTATATGATTGGGCAAAGGCTGAAAGCAAGCCGACATATACCGCCGAAGAAGTCGGAGCGGCAGAGAAGAATCATACACATAATATGTCGGATATTACGGATATGCCCGAATGGACGAAAACCGAGAATAAGCCTGCGTATACGGCGCAGGAAGTCGGGGCGGCGACAGCGGCAGATATTACTGCGGCGGTGAATGCTGTCGAGGTTGGCGGAAGGAATCTGCTGTATGACAGCACGGGAAACCTTAAAAAAGGCTGGAATGCAAATGTCACAATTACCGAAAACGGCGGATTATCCGGAAATAGCCTTGCAATATCAAGGTCGGGCTATTCGGGTAACGCAAGATATTTCGGCGTGAGCAAAAGATGGTTTCTGACGGATTTCAAGGTTGGCACAAGCTACACTCTGTCGGCGTGGATAAAGGTCAGAAGCGATGTCGAGCTTGACGCAAGCGGATATGTAATGGCGAGATTCCGTTCCGCTGATAATACGAAGCTGCACATTTTACCGCTTACCGTCAACAACAAAACCAAAAAGGACGAGTGGCTCTATTACGAAAAGACTTGGACGATAGACGACAGCGATATAGCAAAGCTCGAATGCGTGGCACTTGCACTTGATAAAAACGGCATGATCGAGGCTTGTGATATAAAACTTGAGAAAGGAAACAAGGCTACAGACTGGTCGCCTGCGGTCGAAGAAGATACAGAGCGCATCACAAGCCTTGAAGCAAGGGTAGCGGCGCTTGAGGCTATGGCGGTATCGGGAGGTGAGGTATAATGTTGGATTTTGGCAAATGGATAGTCGAGGTCGCAGTGAACGGCGTTAAGAGTGGTAGCTTTGACAGAGCGTGGGCGGCTATGCAGCTTGGCAACCATTACAGCCGTGACAGGATAACGGCAGAGGATATTGCGAGGTTTGATGAGAAGATGAATGAGTTTGAGGCAGAGATGAAGGCAGAAAAGGAAAAAATCGGTTTTACACCGATTGAAATAACAGATGTCGAATAATCGACAGAAAGGACTAAATTATGAATAAAATTGATTGGAAACGCAAATTAACAAGCCGTAAATGGTGGTTATCATTAATCGGATTTATAACCGGTTTAATAATCGCTTTTGGCGGCTCAGACGAAACAGCTGCTACTGTATCAGGATGCCTGATGTCAGGTGCAGCTGTACTGGCTTATACTATCGGCGAAGGACTTGCCGACAGCAATAACAAGGAGGATAAAACGGATGAGAATTAAAGGATTTGATATCAGTCGTGCTCAGGAAAACATCAATTTTGATAAAATCGAGAAATCCGGGGCTAAATTTGTTATACTTCGTGCCGGTATCCGCACGGACGAAGATACTTATTTCAGACGTAACCTCTCAGAGTGTCAGGAGCGAACTATACCTTTCGGTCTGTTCTGGTATTTTGAAGCCACTACAGACACGGCTTTTGAAGAAGAACTTGCCGCTTGTGTGAAGATTGTAAAGGGATTAAAACCTGAATATCCCGTTTTTTTCGACATGGAGGAACAGCGTCAGATCGACAATCTCACAATCAAAGAAAGAACCGATATGGCGCTGAAATTCTGCAAGAAAATGACAGAAATCGGGCTGCCTTCGGGTGTATATGCAAATCCCTCATGGATGCAGAATTACTATGACAGAGAACGTTTGACTGACATAGATATATGGCTTGCACACTGGACGGAAAGTCCGGATATTCCGAGCAAATTTCACTATAATCAGAAAATATGGCAGTGGGGAACGGAGATTGTCGATGACAGAAAAGTCGACAGCAACATCTGCTTTGTGGACTACCCTACAATTACAGCAAAATGGTACAAAGAACACACTACATCAAATAATACCGTAAATAAAGAAGATAAAGCCGAAAATAAAATATCGAGTTTTAAACCTGGAGATAAGGTTAAGGTTAAATCGGGTGCGGTTTTCTCAAACGGTGTAAAACCTATATCAGCTGTTTATACGACTGAATTTGTTATTCAGCGATTATCGAAAGACGGTACAGAAGCCTGCATCGGAATAGCAGAACTGGATACCGGATGGATGTTCTGCAAAGATCTTATGCTTTCATCGAAAAAAGCCATTTCCGAAAGCAACACAGCTTCTGATTCTTCGAGTATAAATGTCGGAGATATCGTTCGAATAAAGAGCGGAAGCAAAACCTATGACGGTATGCCTATCGATGACTGGGTTTTCTATAAACGCTTCTATGTTTCGAGTGTAAATGGCAACCGTGTAGTCCTCAACAGATCTCCCGATAGCACAGTGCTTGCGATAAATACGGCGTTTAATATTACCGATCTTAAAAAAGTTTAATATCTTAGCGGTGGGGCGGCAACGCCCCACTTTTATATTTATATAGTATAGGAGGTTCATAATGATAAACAGTCCGATTCCCCGCATAGGCGGAAAACGTCTTTTGCGCAATAAAATAAGCGATATGTTTCCAAGTGCTGAACAATTTAATCGTTATATAGAAGTATTTGGCGGTGGCGCCTGGGTACTTTTTACTAAAGAAAAGCAAGCAGATTTAGAGATTTACAATGATGCAGACGGTAATCTCGTTAATTTAATGCGGTGCATTAAATATCATTGCTCTGAACTGCAGCGTGAAATAGACGGTTTTTATAACAGCAGAGAATTTTTCTGTGATGTATCTCAACAGTTGAACTGTCGAGGCTTTACCGATATACAACGGGCGGCAAGATATTTTCTAAAAATGCGCTTATCCTTTGGCGCCGATGGTAGATCTTTCGGGTGCAGTAAAAAGCCACTCTACCGTTCAAAAGATTATCTATCGGTTATTTCAGACCGTTTAAAAAACGTTTTAATAGAGAACAAAGACTTTGAGGATTTGATTAAGGTTTATGACCGACCGAGTTCCTTTTTCTATCTTGACCCACCATATCACACAACAGAAAAATACTATGATATTGAATTTACGGAAGATGATCATAAACGTCTTGCATCACAGCTTTCGCAAATCCAAGGAAAATTTCTGCTTTCTTATAATGATGATACATTTATTCGAGAGCTATATAAGAATTACACCATTGTTTCGCTTTCCCGGAACAACAATATGTCTTCAGGCAGTTTTAAAGAACTGTTGGTAAAAAACTACTGATAGATTCAGCACTATTTTCTTTACGATGATAATACTACATTGCTCCATTATCTCCGTAAATAAAATAGCTCTGGTGAAAACGCCGTTTAAATAGTTGTAAAACAGGCACAATTAAAGTGAATTTTCTCCATATAAAAATGATAAATCAAAATCTCTTTGAAAAATCAGCAGTTTTTTCAACATCTACCATTAATGCTGTTGAGAAAAGCCGATTATTCAAAGAGATTTTATTATTTATGAGATTTATTACTATTTTGTATTTTGCGTGTCAAAAATTCTGATTTTGCTTGTCAAATAACAACACCCTCGAAAGGGTGTTTTTAAATTAAATCTTTTTTGCGAGATTTAGCACATAATTCTCAAATTCTGTAGGCAATCTGAGATTATATTTGTCAACATGATACGCAAGGTCACTCCACCATGAGTATTTCCCATCGGAGAAAAGCTCAAGACCGAACAATCCGCTTATTCGTTCATTGGTAAGCCTATCTTTTGCAATTTTTGCTTGAACCATTATACACTTACCTTCATTCTTTAAGTACGAAACAATCTTTTGCTTTTCAGGATAAGATTGTTGACAAGCAGAGTCTTTTATCGACACTCCATTGTTGCAACCATATTCTGTAAAATTGCAAAGCCTTATCATATTATCACCTCTTTTTTAGCTTAAAGAAAACATATGTGCTGATATCTGCCTTTAGTGATAATTCAAATGTTGTTCCTGTACAATTAGAAGTCAAAAATTTTGAAAATCAACCAAATGGGCTATATTTGAATGTAATACTAAGCAAAATAAAAAAATCAGCCGTCGTGACGGAGAGTCTTCTCGGCTCAACGACCGACTCTACTCCGCTGATAGCTGATTCTATTATTAGCTTATCACAACTTTTTGCAAATGTCAACCCCAGTGACAAAAGGTTTTTAAAATATGTGCCGGATAACTTCTTATCGACAGAGCAAATTGAAGCAAAGCGTGAAGCTCAGAAGAGTGATTACAAAAATTACAACAGATATGTTGAGGTGTTTGAAAATGACAAAAACGGTAGCAACAACAAATTCTCTCTGAACCAGTTGAAGAAAAAGGCAATCTCATAGCTGTACATAATATCTATACAGATAAACTCGCCAAGTCACTGAAGCTCGGTGGTTTCCCGATGCCGTCTATAGCGGTTATAAAATCTGATATGGGACACGGAAATTACGGCGAATGCTCCTTTGTTTTTGACAAATCAACGATTGATCCGAAAGTTGATAAAAGAAACAAGGCTTATGGTGGTGATGCGTGGACACATACATATCCTAGTATAGACAACTTTAAAAATCTCTTACTTGACATATTAGATTTAGTTTGATATAAGATTTACATATTAACGTTTAAACAGCACTTTCACGGTGCTGTTTTTATATTACCCGTTTTGCAAAAATGAAAATCGTTATGGATGAAAAAAACGCAACGTTGACGCCTTGCAAACGCCGAAATAGGCGTTGATACAGAGCATCTGGGCGATATAATTCAGAATGCGTATATGCAGACGGTTTTCGATGTGACGAAGGGTGCGGATTACCGCGCGGCTTTTGATTTAATTCCCGAAAGCCGTGTGAAAGCCATTCTGTCGACCAACTGGAGCGGTCAGATGTTCTCCCGGCGTGTCTGGGATAACACAAACGCACTTGCAGACGGGCTGAA
>ULXS01018060.1_pt1 | contig 66893 bp, 48 predicted proteins | sample 1961421 | NCBI WGS metagenome assembly ULXS01 (sample SAMEA4835842, study PRJEB28245) | human gut metagenome | biome: gut microbiome; material: fecal sample | place: Denmark | collected 2008
AGCCCCCGAACAATTGTGGCGAATCGACCAGTTGACAGACGGCACCTATCGGATCATGCCCAAAGAAGTGCCGGGAACTAACAAAGAACTGGTCCTGGTATCCGTAGGCGACAGCACTCCCTCTCTCGGCAAATTCGATATGAACAGCGACAATTCCAAGTGGAACTTCCGCAATCATTAGGAACAAGTGCTATTATTCTAAAGTACTATTACCGGGTAATTCCACTCAAAAATAACGAATCGGCTCAGATAACCAGTTTGAATTAATAATGCGACTCAGCAGTTGTCTTGCCGATTCAGAGTTAAAAAATGAATTGCCTTTCTGTTATATTAATCTTAAATAATTGAAAACTATGAAATGTATGTATGATGATGGCTAGAGAACTATTGTAGCGGTAGCTAATGATGAATGAAAAACGCAATTATTAATTCTTAAACTAATTATGATGAAAAATGTAGTCCAGAAAATTCAGAAGATTCCTTTTCTGTTTATGCTTGTGCTTGTGTTTTTTACGTGCATATCAGCATCAGCACAAATCCAAGTTAAAGGTACTGTTGTCTCAGCCAATGATTCTGAGCCGATGATTGGTGTAGCCATCCTTGAAGAAGGAACTAGCAACGGTCGTATTACCGATCTCAATGGAAATTATTCTATTCAGGTAAGTAACAGTAATGCTACCCTTACCGTTTCTTTTATAGGCTATAAAACGCAGACTGTTAAAGTCAATGGCCGTAGCGTAATCAACTTTCGTTTGGAAGAAGATACACAAGTACTTGATGAAGTTGTGGTTGTAGGGTATGGCGTTCAGCGCAAGAGTGACCTGACAGGTGCTGTAGCCTCTGTAAACTCTAAAGACCTTAAAGGCCTGGCAACAACCGATGCTGCCGCTGCCCTTCAAGGTAAAGCCGCAGGTATTCAAATATTGAATTCATCAGGCGCTCCGGGTAACGGTGCTGAGATCCGTGTACGCGGTTATTCCTCCAATTCCGGAAATATTGGTCCTCTCTTGATTGTAGATGGTTTGAAGGTTTCAAGTATCCAGTATCTTGATCCGAGCTTGATCGAGTCTATGGAAGTATTGAAAGACGCCGCATCCGCAGCAATCTATGGTTCTGAAGCAGGTAACGGTGTAGTACTTATCACGACCAAGAATGGAGGAGGAAAAGGTACCGGCAAGATTACATATAATATACGTTATACTATGAACCAACTTGGACATGTTCCGCAATTGCTGAATGCAGAAGAATTCAAGGACTGGATGAGCATGCAAGGACATAACGTCGAAGCTGCCATATCGGATGCTGTTCGTGACTATAACTGGAATCAAAATACAGATACAAACTGGTTGGACGAATTTATGGGAACTTCTTGGAGCAAACAGCACTCTCTTTCATTTCAGGGTAGCAACGACAAAGGGCAATATTTCGCAAACCTCACATACGTTAATCAAGACGGTATCGTAAAAGGTAAGAACGACTACTACGAACGTTTGACCGTCCAGCTTAATGCTGATTATAAAATAAAACCTTGGTTACAGGTAGGTACCAATACTTCCATAGAGAAATGGCGTAGAGGCAGCGTATCGGAATATGGTTATGGCTCTGCTTTTGAAATGCTTCTTGTAATGGATCCTCTTACGCCTACACACTGGACAGATCGCAGCCAATATCTTGCTGCTACAGGTTCTGTTTATGACGCAGTTCAGAATGGAACTTCTGATACAAACTATCGTTTCTACGGTGATGAGAAGGGTATGTATGCTACTTCATACTTCAATACGGAACTTGCCGGTGGTACTCCATTTGCGCAGCGCGATAAGAATGCCAATAATAAGAATGAAGGCATCAATGTACATAGCACATTCTTTGCAAACCTGACTCCTTTCAAGGGGTTTACATTTACTTCCCGTTTCGGTGCCCGCATTGTCCAGGGCAATACTTACAGCTATGCGGAACCTTACTATATTACCGGGCGTGTAAGTGATACCAGGTACTCTCTCAATCAGACTACGAGCACTGGTCTGTACTATCAGTGGGAAAACTTTGCCAACTACATGACTTCAATCGGCAAGCACAACATCTCGGCAATGGCAGGTATGTCATACATCCAAAACGAAGACAAAAAAACGACAGCCGGTGCGTCAGGTGAAGAATTGCTTTCTTCATACGCACCAAATTTCCGTTACTTGGATTGTGTACTTGTATCAGATAAAGTTTCCCGTACATTCAGCGGAACACCGGGTAAGTCTTCAAGTATTTCATACTTCGGCCGTTTAGGATATACTTATGACGACCGCTATAGTCTGCAAGGCAATTTCCGTGCTGACGCATTCGACACTTCAAAACTTCCGGCAGATAAACGTTGGGGTTACTTCCCGTCAGTATCAGCAGGTTGGACAATCAGCAACGAAAAATTCTTCAAGAATTTAGTCCCTGATAACATTGTTTCATTTGCCAAGCTGCGTGCATCTTGGGGACGTAACGGTAATATCAACGTACTTAGCGGCTATAAATATTCTTCTTCTATTGCAACCGGTGGCCAGTGGTATCAATACGGTAACAGTTCGACTGTCACAAACGGTTCTATGCCAAGCGGTTTGGCTAATCCTAATCTTACTTGGGAAACATCCGATCAGTTGGACTTCGGTCTTGACTTACGTTTATTCAACGATGCTTTGACAATCAGCATGGACTACTACAAGAAAACTACCAAGGACCTTCTTGTAGACGCCCCGTGTTTGCCTGAGACAGGTGTATCTTCGCAGATGATTAATGCAGGTGAGGTACAAAACAAAGGTTTTGAATTTGAAGCAACTTATAAAGGCAACATAGGTAAACTGAATTACTCAGTATCAGGTAACTTTGCAACATTGAAGAATGAAGTGACTTACCTTGATGACCGTATCACACGTATCTCGGGTGGAAGCATATCAGGTGCAAACAGTACTATATACACCAACTTCGAGCAAGGTATGCCGGTATGGTATATGCGTGGTTACAAATATATAGGTAAGAACTCAGAAGGACAGGCTCTTTATCTCGACAAAGAAGGCAATGAGACGTTAACTCCGGGTGACGAAGATCAATTCAATATCGGTAAAGGTATTCCTGATCTTACCTACGGTATTACAATCAATCTTGAGTACAAGGGTTTCGATTTCTCAGCATTTGGAACAGGTACAGTAGGAAACGATGTCTACTATGGTATGTATCGTACAGGTTACAACAATATCTCCAAGCATTTCTATGATGAAGCCAAGAAAGGTAATATGCCTAATCTCAACACAATTGCAGGTAATAAGATTTACTGGTCATCTTCTGCTCTTGTGTTTGACGGATCATACTTTAAGATCAAGCAATTGCAGTTAGGATACACATTACCGAAGTCCATCACGAAAAAAGTATTTATTGAGAACCTTCGCGCTTACGTGTCACTTGACGACTTCTTCACATTTACATCTTATCCGGGTCTTGATCCTGAAATTGCTTCAAGAAATGGTAATAATGTAGGTCTTGATGCGGGTGCATATCCTACAATGCGCAAGGTGACATTTGGTCTTAATGTAACATTCTAATAACTATTAATACTGACAAAAATGAAAAAATATATATATTCGTTTACGGTATGTGCCGCACTGTTCTGCACATCTTGCGATGAAAGTCGTTTGGACATTGAACAGAAGGCTGTTAGCTCTACTGAAACTTTCTATAAAACCGATCAAGATGCTATTGATGCCATGACTGCCGCTTATGCGCAATTCCTTGATAATGTATGTTCGTCTGTCGGAATCTATCAGCCGCAGTTCACTTTGCTCAATTATTCGGCAGATGATGTTTTCTCTGCGGGTACAGATCATACTGACCATATGGATATGCGTATATTCGATGAGTTCCGCTATGATACAGGTAGCGCAGGGGTAAAAGAGCTATATCAACGTTACTATAAGGCTATTTATGCATGTAATCTTGTGATAACATATGTAGACCCGGCTGCAAGTACGGTTATGGCTCGTTGTGTTGCGGAAGCTCGCGTTTTACGTGCTTATTGCCACATGATGGCGGCCCTTACATTCCAGTGCCCTCCAAAAGTCGATAAATTGCTTGGTGCTGATGACAAACCTACAAATGTAGAAAGCCAAAAATCTTTGCTTGAATGGTGTGCTTCGGAGTGTGAAGAAGTTGTAGATGCTCTTGATGCTCGCAAAGGTCAAGATGATGTAGAAGGGGCATATAAAGTTACAAAAGGTTTTGCATATTTCGTAGCGGGCAAATCTGCCGTATTCGCCGGTGATATGGCTCGTGCAGTGAAAAATCTTAAACCGTTGGTTGAATCTCCCAACTATGCACTTGTTCCGGGAAATCGTTTCCGTGACCTATTCCATGTAGAGGGTAATGGTTGCGAAGAAAAGATCTTTGAGGCTAACCGTTTTGGTAACGCAGATAAAGGTTTTTGGAGTAATATCTTCCGTGGAGGTTGGATGGTCAACAACGTATTGAACTGGCGTTATGACCGTTTAGGTTCTCGTGCATCTATTTGCGGTGCTAATGATGGTTGGGGCGGTGGTGCCATCAACTGGAAGTTCGCTGAAAAAATGTATGAAAATGATGGTGACGGTCCACGTCGCAAAGCTACATTCCTTACTCCAGACGAGTTCTTATACGACTCTGAACTCTGTGGTTGGGAAACGGATTTCGATGCTGACGGAAATGAAATGTCTCTTGCTGATAAGAAAAAAGACCCCAAACGCGGTATCAAAAGTACAGATGGTCTGTTTTCACATGGTATATATATGGAAGTCAAGAATATAGAATCTCCTAACGATCGTAATATGGCTATTAGCGATGTTCATAATTCTGCATCATTCCGTATCGCCAGATTGGGAGAAGCATATCTGCTTTATGCAGAGGCTTGTCTTGAAACTGGTAATATACCTGAAGGCAAAAAATACCTGAATGCCATTCAGAAACGTGCAGAAGCTCCTGAAACAGAACTCACAATTCAGACTCTCCGTGATGAAAAGCAGTACGAACTTTGGTTTGAGACTTGCCGTTTCCACGATATCGTTCGTTGGGGCATTGCTAAGGAATGTCAGGATGCAGTGGTAGACCAGGTTCCACAACTGTATGACGATTTCTTCATTGAAGGTACACCATACTTTGGAAAAGAGCATCATCTGCGTGCTGTGTTGACTCATCCTTTATCAGTAATTCAAAATTTACCTGCAAACTCTTATGGCTTTGTAAAGGGTAAACATGAATACTTCCCATTTCCAAAAGATGTTATAGACTTAAACAAAGAACTTCATCAACTTAACGGATGGGCAACAAAATAATATCGGCAAGCCAACTGCTGATTCACATTAATAATTAAGTAAACCGACTACGAAAATGAATAGTATGAAAATAATCAGCAACCTATACAATGCTACCTTCGATGATTCCAAAATCAGGGAGCGAGAATGAGTATGTAATAGGTCTGGCAGCAAGAAAAATCCTCCTCAAAAACAGTTTTATACTCCTACTTGAGGGGGATTACTTTTACTTTTGCAACTTTACATTAATATTCGAATAGTTTTCTTGAAAAGTATAAAAAGACGAACCATGAAAAGAAAGAAATTATCAAGAGTAATTATCAGGACGGGAAGCGCAATAATATTCTGTTCCATTATCACAGGAACGATGTGGGCGCAGGGAATACCATCGGTTACCAATATTCCAAATGCCCAATATCCCATGGTGAACCCCGACCGGACTGTGACCTTCAAGGTAAAAGCTCCCGATGCAAAGAGCGTGCAAATCGTTCTCGACCGTCCCTACGAAATGCAAAAAGGACAGGACGGAACATGGGAACTCACATCTTCTCCGCAAGTGCCCGGTTTCCACTACTACTCGGTACAAATAGGGGGCCTGCAGGTTACTGACGCCTCAACCTATTCCTACTTCGGGATGAGCCGCCAGGCAAGCGCCTTCGAAGTGCCCGAGGAAAAAGTAGACTTCTACTTACCGCAGAAAGGTGTACCGCAAGGGGCACTCCGTTCCCGCAATTTCTACTCGAAAGTATGTGATGAATGGCGCAGAATGTATGTATACACCCCTGCCGAATATGAGAAAAATCCGGATAAGCGTTACCCCGTCCTGTATTTGCAGCATGGAGGTGGTGAAGATGAAAGAGGTTGGCCCAATCAGGGATGTATCGGCGCCATCCTCGACAACCTGATAGCCAGTGGAAAAGCCGAACCGATGATCGTAGTGATGAACTGCGGATATGCCGTATATGCGGGAAACAAATATCCCGAACAACAACCGAATACCCGCTCATCAGTAGAAGCATTCGTTGCCTTTGAAGACATGATGGTGAAAGACGTAATTCCACTTGTCGACTCGACTTACCGTACATTGACGGACAAAAAGAACCGTGCCATGGCAGGCTTGTCATGGGGAGGCAAGCAAACCCTGGAGACCACTTTGCACCACCGGGATTTATTCTCTTACATCGGATCATTCAGCGGAGCATTACCCATAGACAAGAATACGGATATAGATGCACTGTACGGAGGCGCTTTCAAAGATCCCGCCGCATTCAATAAAGATTTCAAGTTCATCTGGCTGGGAATCGGTGAAGAAGAAGGTCCCAACGCCGAACTGCTGCATGCAGCACTGAGTAAGAAAGGAATCAACAGCCTATTCTACCAGTCACCCGGCACAGCCCACGAATGGCTCACCTGGCGACGCTGCCTCTATCAATTTACACCTCTTATCTTTAAATAATCAGACTATGAAACTGAAATCCATCTTATATACAACTCTGATCGCTTCCCTGATTGCCGGATGTGCACAGAAACCCAAAGAAAAAGAAGCAACTGCACCGGTATCGGCATCTACCAATATCCTCGGTATCAGTTATCCGGTGGTAAATCCGGATTTATCAGTAACCGTCAGGGTAAATGCCCCCGATGCAGACTCAGTAAAACTGGACTTAATGAAAAAATATCCCATGACCAAAAACGCAGACGGTATTTGGGAAGTAACCTCCGAACCACAAGTACCTGGTTTCCACTATTATTTTCTGGAGATAGACGGGTGTTCCGTAGCCGATCCTTCCAGTGAATTGTTCTACGGATGCGGCCGGATGTCAAGCGGCATTGAAATTCCGGAGGAAGGAGTAGATTACTATTTGCCTCAGCATGTTCCACACGGTGAAGTCCGCACACAGATGTACTACTCCGACATCACGCAGGCATGGAGAAAGTGCCTTGTATATACTCCGGCAGGTTATGACGAGAACAACACTCAGAGGTATCCCGTACTATATCTGCAACATGGTAGCGGAGAAGACGAAACCGGATGGTCGAACCAGGGAAAGGCGGACAACATTCTGGATAACCTGATTGCCAGCCAAAAAGCCGTTCCCATGCTGGTAGTCATGGACAGAGGATATGCTACAGATCCCAAAGAAAAAGGAACGGGGCCAAAAGGCAGATTCAACTTCAATACTTTTGAACGGGTGGTTGTCAATGAACTGGTACCCATGATTGATAAAAACTACCGTACTTTGCCCGACAGGGAACATCGTGCCATAGCCGGCTTGTCAATGGGAGGTTTCCAGGCTGTAAGCATCGGGCTGGCCCATTTAGATAAATTTGCCCATATCGGCGGATTCAGCGGTGGAGGAAGGATGAACAGCAATGAACTGAATACAGCCTACAACGGCGTTTTTGCTGATGCAGAGGCTTTCAATCAAAAAGTGAAAACACTGTATATCAGCTTGGGAACTGAAGAAGCCGCACGCTTTAAAAATGTAACGGAGTTCCATGATGCACTGACTAAAGCAAACATCAACCATACCTATTACGAATCTCCCGGTACAGCCCACGAATGGCTCACCTGGCGGCGTTCATTGCATCAATTTGCAGGCTTAATATTCAAATGATGCTTCAAATAATACAGATGTAGTTTTAATAATACTTGCAACTATGAAGATACTGTTTCATTTCACAATAACTCTGTTCGTTCTTAGTCTGGTTGCCTGTAACCAGATTAAGAGCCCGGAACCGGTAAAGCAATATGCATTTATCGGCGGCAAGGAAGGAGATAAGATAGACACCACTTGCTTTGACTCTTTGCAGCTAAGCGATCCTTTTATCCTGGCCGATGAAGAAACACAAATGTATTATCTGGTTGGAAGTGGCGGTAGTTTATGGAAAAGCACGAATCTAAAGATGTGGACAGGCCCCTATCAATACATTACTGTAGATACAACCTCCTGGATTGGGACCGCTCCAAGAATATGGGCCCCGGAGCTCCATAAATATAAAGACAAATACTATTGTTTTGTCACCTTCACCAATCCCAAGATCATAGTAGACACTGTACCTAACAGATACAATGTACAACGCCGTGCTACCCATATCCTTACATCCGACAAAGTAGCAGGCCCCTACCACCCCATCAGCGACAAGAACTACCTGCCGGAAGGCTGGTCTACACTCGACGGTAGTTTCTGGGAAGAAGACGGAGTGCCCTATATGGTATTTTGTCACGAATGGATGCAAACCGTAAACGGTATAATCAACTACATCCAACTTGCTCCGGATCTATCAGAATCAATGGGAACCTCTACCACCCTTTTCAGAGCATCCGATGCTCCATGGCCAAGAGAAATGAAATCGATAGGTGAGCTCACTTTCGGTATGGCGCTAGAAGGCTACGTGGCAGACGGCCCATTCCTATTCCGGACGGGTACGGGACGTTTAGGTATGCTATGGTCCAGTTGGAACAACAACCGTTGTGCGCAGGGAGTAGCTTACTCCAAGTCGGATAAACTTGCCGGTCCCTGGGTTCAGTGCAATACTCCTCTGATATCCAATAACTCAGGGCACGGTATGTTGTTCCGTACATTCGACGGAAAGTTGCTGATGTGTCTGCATCACCAAAGCCTCGACTCCGAGAACCCGGGGCCACGAAAACCAACATTGTTCGAGGTCGATATTTCGGGAGACGAAATTAAAATACTGGAGAAATATCATCCTTAGATAAAAACATAATTTTATACCATGAAAATAACATCATTATGAAAAAGGTATTAGTAACCTGTGGTTTGTTATTCTCCCTATCGGGGTGGGGACAAACATTGCCGTATCAGAATCCTGAACTAAGTCCGGCAGAAAGAGCGAAGGATTTAGTGAAACGCTTGACTTTAGAAGAGAAAGCTCTCTTGATGTGTGATGATTCGGAAGCCATTCCACGCCTGGGAATAAAGAAATTCAATTGGTGGAGTGAAGCCCTTCACGGGGTAGCCAATCAAGGAAATGTAACCGTCTTCCCCGAACCTGTAGGAATGGCCGCTTCATTCAATGACAAACTGGTATTCGAAATCTTCAATGCAGTCTCCGATGAAATGCGTGCCAAACACAACGAGCGCGTACGCAATGGATTGGAAGACGTCCGTTTCCACAGTCTCTCCGTCTGGACTCCCAATGTAAACATCTTCCGTGATCCCCGCTGGGGACGTGGTCAGGAAACCTACGGGGAAGATCCTTACCTGACTTCTCAAATGGGCATTGCAGTAGTAAAAGGATTGCAGGGACCTGAAAATGAGAAGTACCGCAAACTACTTGCATGCGCCAAGCATTACGCCGTACACAGTGGTCCGGAATGGAGCCGTCATACAGCCAATCTGAACAACGTCAGTCCCCGCGACCTGTGGGAAACCTACCTGCCTGCGTTCAAGGCATTGGTACAGAAAGCCGATGTACGCGAAGTGATGTGTGCCTACCAGCGTCTGGACGATGATCCTTGTTGTGGAAACACCCGTCTGCTTCAACAAATACTCCGTGATGAATGGGGATTCAAATATCTCGTAGTCTCCGATTGTGGAGCCATCGCCGACTTCTGGACTTCCCACAAAAGTTCCTCCGATGCCGTGCATGCAGCCGTTAAAGGAACCATGGCAGGTACAGATGTGGAATGTGGATACGGATATGCCTATCAGAAACTGCCGGAAGCCGTATCCAGAGGATTGATAACGGAAGAAGAAGTGGACAAACATGTGCTCCGCCTGATGGAAGGACGCTTTGAACTCGGAGAAATGGATGACCCGTCATTAGTGAACTGGACAAAAATACCGATGTCGGTAGTCAACTGTAAGGCACACAAAGATTTGTCACTGAATATGTCACGCCAGACAATGACACTCTTACAGAACAAGAACAATGTATTGCCTTTAAGTAAATCCATCCGCAAGATTGCGGTTATCGGTCCTAATGCCGATGACAAACCTATGCTGTGGGGCAACTACAACGGAACTCCGAATCAGACCATTACCATCCTGGACGGCTTCAAAAGTAAACTGAAAAAGAATCAGATCGTCTACATGAAAGGCTGTGATCTGGTGAACGACCAAACATTGGAGTCCTATCTTGACCAATGCAGCATAGATGGAAAGCCCGGCATAAAAGCTACATTCTGGAACAATCCGGAACGCCAGGGAGAGCCTGTCTCTTCACTCCGTACCACCCAGCCTATCAACGTGACTACATACGGATTACATACTTTCGGCCCGGGAGTGAACCTTGAAAAGTTCTCAGCCAAATACGAAACCGTATTAACCCCGAAAGAATCAGGCGAAATTCTCCTCAATCTCGAAGGTTGCAGTTACTTTGAATTATTGGTAAACGGCAAGTCAATGACTAAACGTCGCACTTGGAGAACCACCGATACCCGCACCATGCTACAAGTGGAAAAAGGGAAAGAGTATAAGATAGAAATACTCTATGCACAAGTAGAAAACTGGGCTGCAAACCTGAAGTTCAACCTCGGCAAAGAATTCCCTATCAATTACAATGAAAGCATTTCAAAACTTAAAGGCGTAGATGTAGTGGTCTTCGTAGGTGGCATTTCGCCACAGCTGGAAGGGGAAGAAATGCCTGTGAATATTCCCGGCTTCAAAGGAGGCGACCGTACGGATATAGAATTACCCGCTGTACAGCGGAACTTCCTAAAAGCCCTGAAAGATGCCGGAAAACAAGTAGTATTTGTCAATTGTTCCGGATCGTCTATGGCATTACTGCCCGAAACGGAAAGTTGCGACGCCATTCTCCAGGCATGGTATGGAGGAGAACTGGGTGGATATGCTGTAGCCGACGTGTTGTTCGGTGATTATAACCCCTCCGGCAAGCTGCCCGTCACTTTCTACAAAAGTACGAAACAACTTCCCGACTATGAGGATTACTCCATGAAAGGACGTACATACCGGTATATGTCCGACCCTCTGTTCCCATTTGGATTCGGATTAAGTTACACGGATTTCGCCATAGGTACAGCCAGTTGCAGCAAAACCCGACTCCGTACAGATGAGTCGCTGACCTTGACTGTACCGGTCTCCAATACGGGCAAACGGTCCGGAACTGAAGTCGTACAAGTATACATACACAAAACCGATGACGCTGACGGACCATTAAAGTCCCTGAAAGCCTATGCACGTGTAGAACTCGCAGCAGGAGCCAAACAGGATGTCAAGATAGAGTTGCCATCCGAATCATTCGAATGTTTTGATCCTTCTACAAACACCATGCGTGTGACACCGGGCGAGTACGAGTTATTCTATGGAACAAGTTCCGCAGACCGGGACCTGCAATCCGTCAAAGTCACTTTACTATAAAAATATTTTTTTCATGCAAGCATGAAAGTTCTACATTCGATTTGCATTATCTTTGTGTCCGGATGAAGAAATAGAAAACCCGTGCACATAAAAAACAATTAACTTATGAAAAACAAAAGACTATTTTTATTATCCGCATTTCTGGTAATAATAGGTACATTAAAAGCTCAGAACCCCATTATTACGGATCAGTTCACTGCCGATCCTACCGCCAAAGTTTTTGAAGGCAAGATGTATGTCTATCCTTCACATGACATTCCAAGCCCCATCGAGCGTTTGAAAGAATGGTTCTGTATGGCAGATTACCATGTTTTCTCGTCAGACAATCTGGTAGACTGGACAGACCACGGAGTGATCCTAAGCCAGGAAAATGTACCTTGGGTAGCTCCTGACTCCTATTCCATGTGGGCCCCCGAATGTGTATACAAGAATGGGAAATATTATTTCTACTTCCCATCCACCCCTAAAGGTGAAGGCAAACGCGGTTTCAGCATCGGAGTTGCCATAGCCGACAAGCCTTACGGCCCTTTCATCCCGCAAGCCACTCCTATTGAAGGGGTCAACGGCATCGACCCTTGCGTGCTCATTGATAAAGACGGGCAAGCCTACATCTATTGGTCAGGTCGCGGAATGTCAGTAGCAAAGTTGAAGGACAACATGCTTGAACTCGCTTCAGAGCCTATGCAGATTCAAGGATTGCCCGAAGGCTTCAAAGAAGGACCTTTCGCCTTTGAACGCAACGGAAAATACTACTTCACATTCCCTTGGGTAAAAGAGAAAACAGAAACATTGGCCTATGCCATGGGAGACAGCCCTATGGGACCTTTTGAATTCAAAGGCATCATCATGGACGAGTCACCGACCGGGTGTTGGACAAATCACCATTCATTGGTGGAATACAAAGACCAATGGTATCTGTTCTATCACCACAATGATTACTCTCCCGAATTCGATAAAAACAGATCAGCGCGGATCGACTCCTTATTCTTCAACCCGGACGGCACTATCCGAAAAGTAATCCCTACTTTGCGCGGAGTGGGTATAACAGACACCCGGAAAGAAATTCAGCTGGATCGCTACAGCCGGTTAAGCAATCAGGGAGCAGCCATCGATTATCTGAACCCAACCAACAAATTCGAAGGTTGGAAAACTTTATTGAGCAAAAACGGCGCATGGGTGCAGTACAACCGGGTGAACTTCGGAGACAGTGCCCCCCGAAAAGTGAATGCGAGAGTAACCTCGGATAACGGAGGAATACTACAAATACGTATAAACGGAACAAACGGCCCGGTTATCTCGGAAATAAAAGTCCCCAAAACCGATCAATGGACGAATATTGAATCTTCGGTTCATTCCGCTCCGACCGGCATTCACGATTTATATGTGTCCCTGAAAGGAAACGGTAAAGTGGATATCGACTGGATCAGTTTCCGATAACTAAATCTCCAGGCCGGATATGAAGTATACGAAGACAATAGCGCTAATCACAACCCTGCTCTGCTTCCTGCAAGGGCAGGGTCTAGTGCTTGCTCAGCAGAATCCAAACCAATACAATTACCTTTATCTTACTATCCGGAACGGATTATGCGACAACTCCATCCGAGCCATACACAAAGATCATAACTCATTCATGTGGTTCGGAACCTCCAACGGGCTCGACCGTTACGATGGTTACGAACTGAAACACTACTCCACAGCTCCCAGACAACCGTATCTGTTTATTGAAAGCAATTACATCAATGACATTAGCGAAGACGGCAACAACTATTTGTGGGTAGCTTCCGAAGCCGGTATCATGAGCATTGATCTCACTCACGAAAATCTCAACTTCTATAAGGAATACTCCGGCAAGAACAATAATGTACTTTACTCTCCCGTTCAAGCCCTGCTTGTCGACGATTTCAATAATCTCTGGGTGGGTAAAAGTGACGGACTGGCCTACATCATTCTGGACGAAGAAAGGCAGATAAAAGATATCCGGATATTGAAAAAAGACGTGGATATCAGAACCATTGTAAAACATGGAAGTGATATCTGGGCGGGAGGCAATAAGTGTTTATTGCATTTTACTCCTTCGGGTAAACAGGATTACAGCAACATACCCGTAGTTGCAAACCTGGATACTTCACAGTTAATCTTTAACCGCTTGTTTTCGTATGGCGACTATCTGTGGATCGGTACCCAAAGCGGCTTATACTGCTATAACACCCAGAACCAATTCTGTATACTTTACCAGCATAACCCCAATAATCCTCACAGCATTTCCTCCAACTTCATCACAGATATCGATAAGAACTCATCAGGCGACATCATTATCGGAACCAGAAACGGAGTGAACATATATCAGCGAAATGACCAATTCGTTACTTTCAGCAAAGGTATACAAGCCCGGTCACTGAATGATAATATCGTTAATCGGATATTTGTTGATAAGAATGATAATATCTGGGCAGGAACCGACTTCGGTGGGATTAATATCATGGCTCCGCAACGTATAACTTTCAACTATTCACTGCAAGGGTATGAAAAAGGAGTGCCCAACATTATCAGTACAGTACTTGAAGACAAAGAAGGAAATATCCTGGCAGGAATTGTAGATGGCGGACTTGCCATTAAGAGGAAAGACACCGACTCCTTTTCGTTCTTCAAACACAATCCGGGAGATCCTCGCTCACTGGCTCACAACAATATCTCGGACATCATTCAGGATTTACATGGCAATTACTGGATATCAACAATAGGCGGAGGGCTGGATAAACTGGATAAAAACAATCTGTCACACCCCGTATTCGAACATTACAACAGCTCGAATTCCTCCCTGACCTCCGATGACATCTATGACATAGCCCTGGACTCTGCCAGAAATGCATTGTGGATATGTAACGGCAACCATATCAATACACTCGATTTCTCTACGGGAGCTATCAACCGGCTAAAGTTTTACACACAATCCAAAGAGCCCGTTCATAACATGAATACAATCTTCATCGACTCACAGTCAAGATTATGGATTGGCGGAAACGGCGTATACGTCATCGACCTGGAGAATTCCAGGAATACCTACGAATGTATATACTATCAGCACAAACTGGATGATCCCGAAAGCAAAATCAATGAAAAGATCACTTGTATATTCGAAACTAAAAAGGGAGAGATTTATCTGGGCAGCCTCGGAAATGGCATCTACTTGCTGGAAGACAACAGCAACAGCGAAAAATATACATTCAAGAACTATGCCGTGCGCTGCGGTCTTTCGGATACCAGCATCTCAAACATTCTGGATGATGAGAACGGGAACTTGTGGATCAGTACCTTAAAAGGCATTTACTTCTTCGATATCAATACAAAACGGGCCTTCAAGTTCGATGAAGGAGACGGATTGCTGGTGCCCCAGTTCTATAAAAGATCCGGTTGCAGGACCATCAATCACAATATGTTACTGGGAACTATCGATGGTTTCGTAACATTCAGCCCGCTGGTAAACCTGCCCAAGCAAAAGCAGCGGACAATAACCCTCACCAGTGTTGTCTGTAACGGCAGCCAGTTGATACCTTATCTGAACAGCGACAATCTGCCTGTAAGTATCTCAACAACCAAGGAACTGCATTTATATCCACCACAGAATTCCTTTGAAATCACATTCAGCTGCCTGGACTATATCGAACCGGAAAAGGTGTTCTACTTCCATCGCATTCATGAACTGGAAGAACACTGGAACACTGGATTGGTAAAAAGAAACGCCAAATACACCAACCTGTCGCCAGGAAAGTATATGCTGGAAATACGATGCACCAACCACGACAACACCTGGTCTACTGAGGCCACCTGTCTCAGCATTATCGTACATCCCCCATTCTATAAAACAGGATGGTTCTACTCACTTATCGCTATATTGATAGTGTCCATTCTGCTTTATATCATCTATTGGTATAATGCAAGGCAACAGCATATCCAGAAACTTCTGAAAGAAAAGATAGAGATCATGTCCGAACAGATGGAGGCTATCAACAAAGAGAAGCTATCCTATTTCACCAACCTCGCACACGAGTTTAAGACACCCCTGACCCTGATACAAGGACCGGCAAGCCAGCTTGTCAGGCAAACTACCGATCCCAAAGAAAAAGAGGACTTACAGATTATCAACCGGAATGCCCAATACCTGCTTTCACTGGTCAACCAACTGATTGACTTACGCAAGATCGATACCCAGAACTTAACGCTCAATTACTCTCAATTCAACTTCAGCAAGTTCCTGAACACAACAATAACCGACTTTTCCAACCTGATGAAAGAACGAAACATCAGCTTTGAAAAGATATACCGCCTGAAGAGTGACCATATCTATTCTGATAAGGAAAACCTGCATAAGATACTGTTCAATCTATTATCCAACGCCATCAAGCATACTCCCGATAAAGGAAAAATCACATTGCATGCCAACCAATTCATCGACAAGTCGAACAAACTCATGCAGTTTATCTCCGTCACCAACAGTGGCAGCATAATAGCTCCTGACGAAATAGACAAAATATTCAACCGTTTCTACCGGATACCCGAACAGAACAAATATACAAACTACGGACAGAGCAGTACGGGCATCGGACTTCACATCGTAAAAGAGCTTATCAACCTATTAGGCGGAACGATTAAAGTCAAGAGTTCGGAAAAAGAAGGTGTATCTTTCAGATTATATTTCCCCATTACGCTGGCGGACGCAGCGGAGAATGAAATTCATGAGGAATATAAAGAGCCCGTACCCGTTGAAGACAAAATCGAGCCGTTCATTCCTATAGACAGGAGCAAGCCGACTTTGTTATTGGTAGAAGACAATCCCGATATGCGTCATTATATCAAGAATATGCTAAAAGAAAAATACAATATCGCTGAAGCAAACAACGGTGAGCAAGGCTATAAGACAGCCCAGAATATCGTGCCCGATTTCATTGTATCCGATCTAATGATGCCCGTATGCGATGGTTCCGATTTCTGCAAAAGACTGCGCGAGGACAAACTTTTAAGTCACATTCCTTTCCTGCTTCTCACGGCAAATTCAAGTGAGACTGCCCGGATAGAAAGCTATGAAAACGGAGTAGACGGATATATCACCAAGCCTTTCGAACAATCCGTATTATTAGCCCACATAGACTCCATCTTGAAGAACAGGGATTTGCGTCAGAAGAAATTCGTAGAACAAGACTTAAATCCTATTCTGCTGGAAGTGGGACAATCCGACCAGCAGTTCATGAACGAAGTTATGAATATTCTGGAAAAGAACTATGCTGATCCTCAATTCGGTGTAAAGGATCTGACAGAAAGACTGAACATCAGTTATACAGTGATTTATAAGAAATTCGTATCACTCACCGGACTTCCGCCGGTACGTTTCATCCAATTATACAGGCTACAGATTGCCAAGAAAATATTAGAGAATAGCACCAATAACGTCATTGTATCAGAAATAGCCTACCGGGTGGGATTTAATGATCCCAAGTACTTCACCCGTTGCTTTGTGAAACAATATAAGCAAACGCCCAGTTCATTCTTCAAGTAGCACGACCTTAGGATCAGATCTGCTTACACACATTGCAGAAGGTTTCTATTTTATAACTATCAGATCGCCTTCCGCAAACCCAACTGTTATATGTTTCACCTGAAAAAGACTTATTTCTTTCAGATCTTTCTTTAACTCTTTCAGAACTTCCACCAGGCCGTTCAGTACTTCCTCCCACGGAATTTCGCTGGAAAGTTGCAAAGCATCACAGTTCCTTTCTCTCGGATCGAAATCTTCTTCACAGGCCCAGTCATCATTTTCCACGTCATATTGTTTAGAGCCTGTCAGTTCGAGTGTATAGCAGCTCTGCCCATTTTCTTCGACAGCTTCCCACAAGTTGAAGTTCAATGCAATGATGTCATTAGGCAGGGTTTCGTATTCAGCAATGAACAAAAGCCACTGTTTTACAATGGCTTTTACTTTCTGTTTATCAAATACCTCCATAGGGGTACAGCAGATCCGAAAGTCCGGTTTACTTTCATCGTTCCCCAATATGGAGAATAGTCTTTTAAAGATATTACTCATTCTTAATCAATTCAAAAGTGTAGCTTCCTTACTCAATGACATCATTGATATGATATGACTACAAAGATAATGACAAATAATAAATAAATAATATCTTTGTTACCATACTACATAAATAACCTTTTAGCTGAGAAAAATGTTTTATCCGGACATAATTAAACATTAATAGAAGACGTTATCTCTTTTTCTTCCAAATATAGATATGTGCCCCTACCGTTGCATATAGGCGACTGGCATCCATTTTGCCGGTATACAGTTCATCCATCGCGGCTTGCAGTTCATCATTGTCAACTTTCGGTTTTCCGATTTCGCCTCCCACAAGACCGGCATCCACGCTTAAACCTATTACTGAACTCAAACGATATTCAAGTCCCACCGTAAAGTTCCCGCCTAAAGCATTTGCCGTAGCATTAATTTTACCTAAGCCATCTGCTTTAAGAGTTTCTTTATAACGTAACCATCCCCATCCTACTGCACCGTAAATGGTTAACTTCTCCCCTAAAACCCATCGCCCGGTAAACTGAGGAGCAATATACAATAATCGTCCTACGTCTTTTATCTCCATCGTTTGAAAACCGTCAGTGAGAGACATTGTCTCTTTGGCGCGAAACTGCTGTACCAGCACTCCCCAACCCCAACGGTTGTAATAACGAGACATGCCTACTCTCCAATCAAGTCCTGTGGACATATACGAAGTCCCCTCAACCTCTTCTGTGGAGACAATATGCCCTATACCTACACCTCCAAAGACGTAACCGATGGGTTGTTTACTCCAGTCCGTTCCCTTACGTGGCTGTGAATTTACTTCCTTTTCGGATTGCGTCAGACTTTTGTTTATTTCCTGAGCATGAAGAGAGAATACTCCCAGAATGCTGATTGCTAATAGAATGATTTGCTTTTTCATATTTTATGTATTAGTTTTATGTTTCAGTTCTCACCTTCAGGGGGATATACTATTGTCCAATTTGCCTGTTCCATATCTTCTAATGAAACCCGATAACGATGAAGAATAGGAACGTATTTGCGAATTGTATCACAAGGTTCAAACATATATCTACGATAGATTTCACGATCCATAATCAGAAATTGCATACAAGGAACAACGTTGAAATCAGCTTTCCAGCCTGTATCGTCTACACTCTCTATAAGAGATGACAAACCTTTGGAGACTCCAACGGCCCCAACTGAACATAAAAATAACGTGTCAGCAATTGTAAGATTTCGATCTCTATATTCTTGGTAAACAATATCTCGTTCTGACTTATTAACAAGTGTAATGTATTTCTCGCTCTGTTCCGGACATGCCGATAATATGCATGACAATAAACATAAGGCAAGTATTCTTGTAATTCTCATAACATTAATAGTTAAGTAATTTATTGAGAACTGTTATTGATCACATAAAGTTCTCATTCCTTTTCCTTAGGGGGATATACTATTGTCCAATTTGCCTGTTCCATATCTTCTAATGAAACCCGATAATGATGCAAAATAGGAACATATTTGCGAATCGTATCACAAGGTTCACCCCGATATTCATCATAGTTTTCTTTATCCATAAACAAAAATGTCATATAAGGGCTCAAGTTGAAATCGGCTTCCCAACCTGTATAATCTACACTCTGACAAAGATACAACGAGTCTTTCAAAATCGTAAAGACTATACCTTGACAAATGTAGGATATGTCATTATTCACAAAATAATTATCGTTGTCTGCCTGAAAAACAACATCTCGCTCTGACTTGTTTACCAGTTTAATGTATTTCTCGCTCTGTTCCGGACATGCCGATAATATGCATGACAATAAACACAAGCCTAGTATTTTGGCAATTTTCATAAATTTCATAATAAACAATTATAAATAAATATTTTATCGAGCACTACTATTATAGATTCCAACACCAATAGGACCAATAACAGGAACCGACCATGATACATAATCATACCATTTTTCTTTTATTCTCAAACTATTTATGGCCTCCCTGACTTGAGGATTATGATAATCATGATATCCACGTTCTTTGCCAGTACGATTAATATCCAACGGGTTAACAGCAAAATTCCATCCAATATTATTTCCTTTTAATATTTCATTTACTATAGATATTTTCAAAAAGGATAATTCCACTTACTATAAGGAGGCCACATTCTGATATCACGCATGGTGGAAATAGGTGGATAGTACAAGCAGCCATTTAAGTACCTCAAATCTTCAACACTGACATCATATCGCTGCAAAATATTATAATTCTTCTGAATTATATTCCAATCATACATATTTACTGTATCGGTAGCTAATATAAAAATACGCATCGTATCAATACCCAAGTACTCAAATATTTCATCCCAATCTGGTATTTTCCCTACCCCGCCCATATCGCGTTGTTTCCCTTTAGGGATTTTGTGAAGAAGATTAAGAGCATCTATATTCGGAAGTATCGTATCCGCATCTGCCGTAGTTTGTACTCCTCCCAACAATACAGATATATCCTGTGCTGATTCGTTTTCTAAACATAACCGTGCTTCGCCTTTTTCAAGACAACTATCGCAAGAACCCAATAACAATAAACATAATACAGATTTTAATATTTTCTTTCTCATACTGTTTAATATTTTAATTTAGTACTCACCGGTTTGTAAATTGGGTTTTTATCTTCATCCCATGATACATCATAATATTTTTGAAAATATTCTTTTCCTCTTCTGCTCGCATTCATTTCATAAGGCTTCTCGAATTGTTGCCTGCAACCCAGTATTGTCCACTTTTAGTTTCCCTATTTCGCCTCCTATTAAACCGAGATCTACGCTCATACCTACTACCGAACTCAAACGATATTCAAGACCCACTGTGAAATTTCCACCTAAAGCATTGGTTGTACCACTGAGTTCCCCCAATCCGCTTCCTTTCACTGTCTCTTTATAGCGCAACCACCCCCAACCGATTGCGCCATAAATGGTTAGTTTCTCTCCTAAAATCCATCGACCGGTAAATTGAGGGGCAATATACAATAACCGCCCTATATCATCCATAGCCATAGCACGTACACCATCATAGAAAGCAACTGATTGCTTGGAACGATTGCTGTACAAGTACTCCCCATCCCCAACGATTGTAGTAACGAGACATTCCCACTCTCCAGTCAAGTCCCGTAACGTAATTAGAAGCAGCCAGTCCCTCAACCTTTTCTACCGATGGAATATATCCTATGCCTGCACCTGCAAAAACGTAACCGATAGGTTGTTTATTCCAGTCCGTGCCCTTACGTGGCTGTGAGTTTACTTCCTTTTTGGATTGCCTCAGACTCTTGTTTATTTCCTAAGCATGAAGAGAGAATACGCCCAAGATGCTGATTGCTAATAAAATGATTTGTTTTTTCATATTTTATGTATTAGTTTTATATTTCAGTTCTCACCTTCAGGGGGATATACTATTGTCCAATTTGCCTGTTCCATATCTTCTAATGAAACCCGATAACGATGAAGAATAGGAACATATTTGCGAATTGTATCACAAGGTTCAAACATATATCGGGAATAAGTCTGCTCATCCATGATTAAAAATTGTATGCAAGGGGTGTAATTGAAATCGGCTTTCCATCCTGCATAGTCTAAACTCTCTATGACAACCGATGTCCTCTTTTGAATTTCTACGGCTCCAACTGAGCATTGAAATAATGCATCACTAAATGTATGACCAAAATCTCTATACTCTTGGTAAACGATATTTTGATCTGATTTATTGACAAGTGTAATATATGCCTCACTTCGTTCCGGACATGCCCATAACAAGCATGACAATAAGCATAAAGCTAGTATTTTTATAATTTTCATAATATAGGTAATTAATGTGTATAAAATAGGGCACTTTATCGCGAACTCTTGCTGTTATAAATTCCAATACCAATAGGACCAATAACCGGAACCGACCATGATGCATAATCATACCATTTTTCTTTTATTCTCAAACTATTTATGGCCTCCCTGACTTGAGGATTATGATAATCATGATATCCACGTTCTTTGCCAGTACGATTAATATCCAACGGGTTAACAGCAAAATTCCATCCAATATTATTTCCTTTTTTAACATTGGTATAATATTGATCCCCCGTTTGATAGAACCCAGAAACATGCCTATTAAAATATAAAAATGCCCTAGCATTCGCATCCTGTTCGTGAGGCTGATATTTATGTTCCCCACTTCCGTCAGCACTCATCAAGCTCGGTATGCCTATTCTGGATAAATATCCCCACCCCATCGATTGACTTTGCAGGTAGTGCCCATACTCATGTTGGAATACCGAGTTATTCGGATCAGCCGAAATTGTACGATCACCAATAATAAAACTACTCAGAGTTACTGCTTTTTGTCCCCAGTTATTTCCACTCATTACAGTTGCTCCTCCCCAGTAATCCACATTATCTACTTGACCAGCATACCCCGAAAATTGAGCGTACCCATGGCCTATCATAGTCTGAGGCAATTGCCACGTAAAGCGTGAAATTAGTTCCCATGAGGCAGTCCAGAAATTCCGATGGCTTGCTCCCATATAGCTACCTGTAGCAAACAACCCACCCCACATTTTCACCTCATTCACACCGCCTTTCCATCCTTTTTCAAAAGCTTTCCAAGGCTTTTTTGAAAACAATCCACGAAAGAATCCAAACATATACCCTAAAAAGAATTCTCCATTCGGATCCGTATATACTAATGGGTTATTCAAACAATAAGAGTATCTATTATAGTTTTGGCTCGAATATGGATTCTGTAATCGCGGATCAGGAGACAGGAACCTACCTATAACCGGATCATACAGTCTTGCATTCATATTAATCAAACCAAAAGCAGTCAGATGCTCATGCCCAGTATAACCTCTGCCCAAGAATAACGCAGGTTCTGTGCCAACTGCATATAAAGCCTGATTAACAGGATTTCTTAATCTGCCCCACGCATCGTAACTCAACTCTTGCTTGACTACACCGGAGGAATTAACAATGTGGGTAATGTTACCCAGATAATCCCCACACAGATAGTAAACAGCCCAAGCCCCTGAACCTTCTTTCACATACACTGCTGCCGCTGAATATGCATCGCCGCCAAGGTACAGAATTTCTTTTGAACCCGCAACTCCTGTCTCGAATTCATATTGATTTCCCCAATAATATTTATTGAGTTGGACTTGATTGTTCTTCTTCAGATTCATTTTGACCCTATTACCTTCCCCATTATATGTAAATGTTGCTACATAACCATTTTCAGTAATAGTCTCCGGTCTTCTTAAAGCATTATAGGTAATCTGTTGTTCCCGAAGTGGAACTTCCGTACCATAAGGAGTAATCGAAGCTATTGCATAAGGTTTCTCATCATTATACACAAAAGCTCCTACATTAGATATATTGGTTATATTTCCATTATTACTGTAAGCAGCCGTTTTTCCGGCAAAGCTTGTTAATCTGTTCAGATTGTCATAGCCAAAGCTCTCCTGAATGTTCCTCACATTGTCTTTTCTCCAATTCAGATTGCCCGTCTTAGCATTAAAGTTATATCCGGAATTCTGAATAACAGTAGAACCGTTTTTAACTACTCTACCCGTTGGAATTCCGTTTGCATCATAAGAATATGTACGGGTCAGAATACCTGTGCTTACACCGGTCGTTAATCCTAATGAGTTTTCAGCAGTTAACTTCCAGATGGATGTCGAGTTATTAAGTTTCACTTCCGAAAGATTACCATAGGAATATGTATAGTTTTCAGTCACAATACTGCCGACATTGGAAGCATACGCCAAGCCTGATATACGCCCACTCGAGTAAGTAAATGTTTTTTCGAGCCATTTTCCATCCACATTCGTTTCTTTCATAGTCTTCAGCCTCATCAAAGCGTCATAAGTATAGGTTTTAGACGTCCCGTTTGAACTTACCTCAGATTCTATGAGATTGTCAGCATTATAGCTGTAGTTTATTGTCTGTCCGGCAACCTCCTTTTTTGTTAAACGATGAAAATTATCATAAGTTTTCTTCGTAGTATTTCCATTGGCATCAGTTTCCAGAACTCCATTCCCCATAGCGTCATAACCGTATTCGATTAGTCCGAAACTTGGGTCATTCATCGTAATTCGTCTGCCAAAATCATCATACCCGAATGTAGTTGTAATCTGTCCCGGAGCAATTACGCTATTCATCTGACCGTCTGGTCTATAATTATAAGCAATGGTACCTGCGGGGTCGGTAACTGATATTATATTTCCGGAAGCATCCTGTTTTTCTGTTTTTGAAACACCATCTACCACCGAAGTTACGCTTGTATTAGAGTATGAAAAAGTGTCCTCCTTACCGGATGCATATTTTAATGATATGACCCTATCATTAGAATCATAAGTATATGTATTCCATTGCGCAGGAGTGGCTCCCTTGAACGGCATGGAAACTTTAGCCAACCTCCCTCTCTCGTCATACACATTATCGGTATAAATATAATTTCCATCAAAGCGTTGTTTTCCACTTCTTACTTCCCTCCCTAAAGCATCATAATAAGTCCGGGAAGTCGGAGCACCTGTGGCAGAAACGGTAGTAAGCCTTAAAGCTGAAGCCGGAGCCGTAGCCCAAGAATATGAAGTAGTTTCTACAGAACCATCCGGAGAGACAGTTTTTACTTTTCTACCCCAATCATCATATTCGAACGTGGTTTCCTGTTCTTTATGATTTTTTACAGAGTAAAGTAATCCCTTCGGATTGTACGCATACGTACTCACAAGATTCAAAGGAGTCGTTTTCTTTATGACCCTCCCATAAGAATCGTATTCATACAGAGTTTTTAAGGTAGTAGCAGCTCCATACTCTGTCAGAAGTTCCTGAGTAACCAGCCCATCTTTATATGAACGATTGACTTGAGAGGCTGATTTCCCGTTTACATAATTCACTGTAACAATCGGGAGTTGATTATTATCAAATACAGGTATGTAATTTCTGCCGACCCATGTTAAACCATCTTTTGTTTTAGTGGTTACCTGATCATATAACAGCCCTATTCTATAAGTCGTGCTATTGTCTATGTTATGATAAGACTTATCAGTTGTTATCGTGAGACCATCGCTGTAAACAGATGTTTCTTTCGTTACATTACTATAAACATCATAGACGCAACTGGAATTTACTGACACGTTTTTCAACTTATCTTTTTCTACCTTGCTGCTCGAAATCATCCTGACTACCTTATTTGATAAGGTAACCATATGAAAGTTATAAGACGATTCCGCCGTTGGAGTGACCACTTGAGTAATGAACCCGAACTTCATGGGATCAAAAGTCTGTTCAGTCTGAATTCCCCTGTTATTGTCATATATCCTAATTTTCCTGAACCCACAGAAGCCTAAGCCTTGACGATGCGCAACAGCATCATTATAATAATACGATACAGAAGATATATATTTACCATTATAAATAGAGTATGCATTACTCACCATATTAACGTCTATATACAGCTTATTATATGGGAAACCTACATTATAGTCAGATGTCGTCCAATACATACTGCCATTAGTAAGATTTTCATAATCAAATTTCTCGATCACTCCATAACTGTTAATCATGCCGGTCAGCATTCTTCCCCGGGCATCATTACGTGTAAAGGAAATTGGAGTGACAGTGGCATCTTTAATACTTAGCAATTGGCTGGTCCTACAACTATAACCATCTCCTATAGTTCCTGTTATAAAATGAGAATCAGAATCTACAGTCACTTTTGCAGATTCGGCCACAGTATTCAGTTTACCGTTCCGGTTCAGATGTACACTGATTTGAGTTCCGGATTTTACAGCTAAATCGGGAAGTTTATCACCATTCAGATCATGAAACAGAAACTGATAATTGGTATCGGAATTAGATAAAAACTCAAATGTGCTGCTTACAAATCCACTGCCGGTTGCCAATAAAACAGTCCAGGTTTTATATGTACTATTGTAATGAGTAACCCCATAAGGGATGGGCCTAATACACCGAGTGGTCGGTCCAAGAGGCTTGTTGATGTCAACCTTGCCATCATTATCAGGAAGAAAATCATCTTTTATTGTCGAATTATCAATAATCTCACCCCTACAGCCACTACATTCACCACAAGGACGTTGTTTCATTTCAACCCAATAATCATTCCTTTTAGGACCTAAAAGAAAATCCGTGAGTCCGTCACCATTAATATCCTCAACCAGTAATTCTCTTTTTGAACTACTTGATATATCCGTGTTCCTGATGCCGCTTGTATATGCAATCTGCACAAAAGTGCCTCCCTGATAGGAGTGAATATAAGTTCCACTTCCGTTTATGAGGCAAATGTCCGTTCTCCCGTCCCCGTTATAGTCGACGGCAAAAAGCGCATCTTTAAAATAATCAAATAAGAATGGAGTTTGATCATATATCTTAGTCCTTGATTCCAAATTAAACATAGTGGTTCTTGACCATGTCCTGGTTTCTCCTTTCGGAAGTTTGTTGCCCGAAACGGCAACCAGTTCCATCTTTCCATCTCCATTGAAATCTCCGGTAATGAATAATCTGGGGACGGCACTTTGCCTGCTGCCTTCCGCAAATGTTCCTTCTAATAGGAAAGATGCATTCCGGGCTGTCATATTCTTATCATAGGTAGTGATATCTACTTTGGCGCTGTTCTGATCATGCAACCAATAATTAATTCTAACCAGTTCATCATTTCCATCACCATCTATATCAACAGGATATAATTTCTGGAATCCATTACCTGCCTGAATCTTTACCGGTGAGCAGAAATAGTCGCCAAGATTCTTATAAACCAACAGATTCTGCGCAGGATCATATCTACTTCCATACAGACAATTCCCTTTACTATCATGAGCCGTGATGCCATAAGATTCAAAATTAGGATAGGCGACAAGCCCCTCACTCCGGGTAAGAGAATTAAATTTACCTTTATGCAAAATAAGGTCGGGAGCCTTACTGTTAGCAAAATAAGTTTCAAGAAAAGCCGTGCTTGTCTGGAAACGACTTTCATCAGACTCACCTCCATAATAGAACATCAGCGGATTAACTTCTTTGCCATTCGATTTAAGACTGATTTTAGACAAGAAACTATATATACTTGTGTCATAACTCAGCGTATAAGTACTAAGAAGCATTGATGATTGATAATATGTATCTATCTTCGACAATAATTTACTATCCTTCATCAGCCGCCCCGCTATATAGGAAGATTGAACATCATTTCTTGTCTGATAGGTAAACTTTACAGCACCATATTGAGTAGAGTTACTGCCATATTTGATCTCGGTGACATAATAGACGTTATTATCCAACAGATAAGTAAAATCAATATACCCTCCGAATGCATCTACACTTTTAGTAATCGGGTAAGTAATTTGTGCCGATGTATTGGTGGGATATCCAAAAGTTACTTTCTTTCCATCCGGATACCAAACATCAAAATAGTATTTTCCTGATGGTGCATAAAATGTAACTTTCACATTGCCGTGCTCTGTCTGATAATTGATTTGAGAAGTTGTTTCTGATATTTTAATAAGCCTACTTCCATCTAATGAATAGGCAGAATTCTTATCTAAACTAGCCGGTTTTGCATTACTTCCATCATAATAATAATTTGAATTACAAATAGATATATAGGATAATCCTCCTATACACCACCCGTATCCGGCAATACTATTCCCCATCAGACTATTATAAGATAAGGCAAGAGCGGGTTGGTGTCCGTTTTTCCCTCCATATATTTCAATAGGTACACTGTATGTGAGTGAGCCATTTTCTATTCTCGATTGAATAGGAATTTCACCTACTGCTTTTGCCCGGTCGATTTCTGCCGTGCTTGGCAATTCGGGCAGGGATGGAGGCGCTGGCAAAAGAGGATCTAACGGTTCTAATGGATCTAACGGATCTAATGGTTTCAACGGGGGTTTCAAGAGAGGGGCGTCTAACGGAAGAACTTTATTTCGGACATCACCATCTTCCGACGACAGCTCATTGACTTCTGTCACTACTTGATACAACCCGTCCGCATCGGCCTCTTCCATAAATTTATCTTTTGATAAATCTATAACAAGAGAGTCCCGATCTACTGAAATCTGGGTATATCCTGACAAGGAGTATAGCAGTACTAAAATAAAAAATATATTTCTTTTCATAACGGAGTATTAGCTTTAGGTCATTTCTATTCTTTAACTATTTTCCAACTGCTGGTATTGCCATTATAGACTATCTGCATGATATACATCCCCGGAGTCCGATCAGATATATCTACCATATTGGATTGAGATATACTGCCCCATTGTTGCAGCAATGTCCCGGTAAGATCATAGAGAGATATCCGGGCATTCTCAAACTTCTCAACTCCTGAAATATCAATTTTGAGTATACCACGGGTAGGATTGGGATAAATTGTCACTTTAGTTTCCGAAAGTTTTTCTTCATATGTGGAAGGCTCTCCTTCATCATCGCTCAAGGCTCCCCTTGTCTGAATCACAATCTCCTTTTGGCGAGTCAACCGATTACCGGCACTGTCATAGGTATATTTGATTTTGTTTTGGGCGTATGCATCAGCAGCAGCCCACATAGATAAAACCGCGAATAGCAGAAATATGGCAACTATCCGTTTAGATGTTTGAATTCTTAAAAGTAGAAATGTTGTTTTCATGTGATATAAGATTTTATTGACGCTTCAAATAACCACAACTTTCACATAAAAACAAAATATTATATGGTAACAGTGGTAACAAACCTACTTCAGCAAGAAAAGTTGTTTTGCATCTTACAGTTCTTTCAGCCTCCGTCAACTGCCCTATTCATCGGCTTTCCGGCTGAAAGAACTGTAAGATCTGATTGGTTAAAAAGACATAACCACCGATTATAGAAAACGATTTAAAAGTAACATCTCAGTCCGCCTTGAATTCCCAAACGATTTACTCCATGACGGTCATTAATCACAATCATACCTGAGTAAATGCCATCAGGACGGGAGATAGATGCCCGCCACCATCACACACCCAGCTTCTGGCAATAGACAAAGACAGGAGCCACATAACCCAACGTCACAAGTTCCTCCGGGAAATCAGTAGTAATAGCCTCACATTCCACTCCAAATCCATATCCGCCGTCACCGACCCAGTTATACGCTACTTTATACTCTCCCCCTCCTTTCCACTTGTAAGATCCCGAGCGCATCACCACCTCACTCGTTATCCATCCATAGCCGAAATTCACAATAAACGTGTTTCTCGGTACTCTTATCCTCTTCTCCTGCTCTTTTTGTGCTTCCTGCATCCCAACCGCATCTTCCATCGTGAGAACTACACTCTTTTCTTGCCCCCAAACACTGACATTCAGGCAGCATAAGCCAAACATCAATAACACATACTTCATGACTTTCATTTTATAGATTTTTCTAATATCTCATTAATAATCCCGCTTTGATAAGATACTCTATGACTATAATTGCCGACTCTTTCTTTTCTTCGGACAAAGCGTTATATTCCTGCGAATACTCAGGATAATTCAGCAAAATAGTTCTCATATTGTTTTTAGTGATGAGTTTCACTTTCTTGCTATCAGACTCTATCAAATAACAAACTTTGTTTTTCAGTTGCTTAGACGCTACGATAGCCCCTCCTATGGCACCGAAGAGCATACCCCCCGCAACAGCCTCACTTATCTGCTTTTTGCCAATCTTAGTACCGATAAAACAAATCTTGTTTGTACCAAAGCGGAAACCGGGTGCATACCAACTGCCAAACCTGCATCCCTCATATCTTAATTGCCGACAGTTTACATACAAGGTATCCTGATGTATGATATACTTTACCTCTTTCTTCAATAGCTTATCTGTCTTTTTATCACCCGTCTTCGGTTTAAAATCGGCGCCTCCATTCCAGAATCTCTTGCTCTGGGACCTGGATTTAATAGTAAGATTCTCCAATGCAGTGAACTTTCCATCCATGTAATTGGAAAATGAAAGAGCATATCTGCTCTGAGCAAACGAAGTGGCTGCAAATAACAGAAATATAAAACATAAGATGTATTTATTCCGTATCATAAAACTTGTATTTGAGTATAAGAATTTTTAATTCGAGGTTCTCCGAAATGATTCCCAATAATATATTGGACTGAATGGAGTACAGTTTATTTCCACAAGTTAAAGCAGTAACCTACATGAAGCTCCACCCCGAAATTATGGGGAGACCTCGTTATTTTGTTTTCGTCGAAAACATCCTCGAACATACTTTTAAGAAATTCCTTACTGACGGGAAGAAGGCCGTACTCCACTGCGCCACCGACAAAAAAAGATTTGTACTTGAAATCTACCCCGGCACTCAATCCGATGTCCAATCGTTTCAAGCCTCTGTCTTTATTGAAAGTATCAGAACGAAACTCTCGATGAGTACCCAAGTCCTCAAATCCTTCCGGAACAAGACCACTACCACTCCAATGAGGATCTCGTTTCATTTCACCGTCAATATTTCCTCCAATACCATAAGCGATGTACGGTCCTGCACTTATTTGTAAACCACAATCCGTATTCAAGGGTAGATATGTCGCTATTTTCACTGGAAGCTGAAGATAGACGGCGCTCATTTTAGACTTTTTCGTCTCATAGAGCAAAACTGTCTCTCCTTCGTATTGGCGAGTTTCTAATGCATCTTCATCAATGGAACTTTTCCTGTTCAAGAGTTGGAGACCTGTCTGTAATGACCAGGCACGAGCTAAAGGGAACTCCACCCCAACCCCGAAACGGTATCCGAAGTCAGCCTTATAATTTTTATCCTTTGTGATGCCACTGAAACCGGCACCACCTTGTACACTGACTTTTACTTGTGAATAACAGAAAGAGGTTGTTAGACCCAAAAGTAGAACTAATAAAACGTGCTTTTTCATATTCATATCAGAATTAATGGATTATTTGAAATATAATTAAGAAAACAAGGAGGAAATATACCATAAAAGCATTGAACATGCAAGTAATAAAACGAAAAAATATGGATAGCCCATTCGGCCGGATATATCGTCCGGCTGAATGAGTACTCTATCACTTATTTCTTCTTAAACTGTTTTTTCAATTGTTCAATATGTTTCATATAGTTTTCCCAGTCTTGCTCATTGCACCAGAACCATTTTCTTTTAAGCAAGTTATCGTCCGGTTGAGGAATTTTCACACTAACAGGAACAAACCGAAGAGTATCACCGATATCAGAAGGGTAACTTTTGGAAAGTTCTCTTTCTCTTTCAATAGTTGTGTTATTGAAATCATTTATACACAGTATTGTATTTTTATCGATGATTTTATACCATTTTTCCGTTCCTCTTCCAGCATCATTTAGAGATTGAGTTTCTCGTATATACTGTATCTTTAATGTATCTCCATAGATCTGGTAAATTCCAATAAAATATGTAGAAGTAAAACGCTCTTCTGAAAATTCCTTCAACTTTTGCAATTCAAGATGGTCACGTTCAGGATAATACCCTTCAAAAACTAGTCCATTCTTATAAAAAAATGTGCGCCGATTATAATAACCGTCCGTATTAATAAGAGTATCAATCCCTGTATACACATCTGCATAACAGTAAGTAAATGCTCTTTTAACATCATTAGGAATCCCCCTGCAAGATGATAAAACAGACAGTACACATAAAATAAATATTATTTTTTTCATATTGAATACATTTTTATTTTCCCCATAAACTCAAAGGATTATAATAGCCCGAATAGAAATATCCGCCCGCTTTAAAGTTTTCATAATTCAGATAAAAATTCTGATTTCCAAAACCGGTTCGCCCATGAATTCCATTCTGCTGTAAATCCTGGAACACTTTATGGCTATAACCAACGCGCGTAATTTGATTTCCTCTTCTATATCCAATCCATACAGGAGCCGAGAAAACCTGTCCATTTTTCCAAGTGCTATAACCTTCATTTCTATTTTTACCCCATATTGGACTACGTGCATTTTTATCTTGCTCTTCATTACTTGCATCCAACCCATCATTTGTATAGATATAAGACCCAAATGAAAAATCTCCAACACTCAGTTCAAACGCATTCGTCCTCCATCTATCTCCATCTCCTCCTAAAGATTTCATATCATTTTGCAACGCAAAAGAACCACCTTTCCAATATGCCGTTATATTAGCAACTCTTTGTGCGTTCGATTTTCCGTCCGGACCTTGAGTCTTCCCATAATAAGTCAAACCATATCCGACTCCAACGCCATTATAGGTTGCAGAAGCATTCCACCCCCAATGATTATCACCCACTCCACACTCCAACACTGACACCAATGCTAAAGTCTCCATGAACTATTTTTTAATCTAATAATTTCTTTACAACCTCTGCCATCCATCCTTCATAATTACTTATATTATCCACGGACACTTCTTTAAAAACTATTTGTTTAATTTTCTCTCCATACTCGAACACAATAGCAGATTTCTCCGGATGCTCCTGTAGACGCTTATAAATCCTCTGGTAAATAACCTTACTCGAAGGATATGAAAGTCCTGCAGTATGAAAGAGGATTAGATCATTTTTCTTAAATAATATATCTATCAATATCGCGGCTTTTATTCTTATATGTATGATATTATCTGCATATATTTTATCATCCAAATTAAGTTCTTCAAATAAAAGATTGATTTCATTAGTAGAAAAGCCATACTTCTTCAATAAATTAGAAAGTCTTATATGCCTGAATATTCTAAAATTCTCAAAATAGATCTCTACTTTTTCTTCTATCCTTGCTTCGTCCATAAAAGGATCAGTATACTTCTTGCAAAAGATATTTAGAGGAAAAGTGCACTTCTTGTTTTGGGAAGATATAATTTTCCCAAAATTCGGTATTGCAGAGAAACATACATAAAATCTACCTGCAAACGCTGTAAATGAACTTATATTTCCCAGATTATATATTTTAAAATAATAATTATCTGGCGATTGGGAAGCTGTATGATCTATAACCATAATTCTTAGGATTATTAATAGTGAAATTTCCGTTATTCAGTAATGAATTAACAAATTTGTCATTGCCAGTTGATAAATAATATCTGATAGCAGCATTCATCCGATGGTTACCATCTGTAATGGTTCGCACTCCTTCATGATAAAATCCCGCAGCACCAGATTTATCACTAAAAGTACCATTTTTCATCTGTTCATAGTACATATCTACTATATCCTGCTTTACACTTTGTTGTGCACTACGCAAACCTAATTGCGCTGCTGTTTGCTGTATTTGCTTACTTTGATCAGAAATACCTGTCCAAATATCCACTTTATGGTCCAGCGAATAGTTTGCTGCAGCTCCAACCGCTGATAATCCGCTTGTCATAAAGCTCATCTTGGCACCACTCCACATCCCATCAAGAAAGGAAGTATTGGGATCATCATCAACTTCAGCCATCACACCACCCATCAAAGTACCGAAAGGCAAACCGGAAACTTCATGAGTAATTAGATTCTGAAGCATTGGAGATTTTATGTTTTGGGTAAGTTTCTCGATAGGACCGACAAACCGACCGGCAATCTCACCGCCAACATAAGCCATCGTACCAGCCATTATGCCATCAAACGCAACTTGTTGCAGGTTGATATTCTTCCACCCATTGTTAAAACCTTGACCAATCGCAGAGTTTGCAGCACCGGTACCAGCAGCAATACCAATAGCGGCACCGGGGAAAGCGACAGTCAATGCACCGGAAGCGGCGCCTGTAGCAAAATAGGACAATCCTTCCCAGCTTAAATCCGCACCATTCGCAATCCAATTTATCGCTCCTCCAATAACTGCACCAATAACTATATGCCAGAACTCTCCATCCGGATCCGTATATATTAACGGATTATTCAAGCAATAAGTATATCGATTGAAATTTTGTGAGAAATCAGGCATCTGAACAAACGGATCAGGACTCAAGAACCGAGCCAGCAACGGATCATACATACGGCCATTCATGTCTATCAGCTTGAACTCATCCAGATGTTCATGTCCCGTATAGCCACGGTGGAACTTGAAGGTATTATTAGCTACCGTACGTCTGCCCCAGACATCGTATGAAGCCTTGAAAACCTCAGTACCTGCATTATCAGTCAACTTCACAACACTACCCAAATGGTCTTTGTGGGCATAATAAATCTTATCAGGCTGCCCGGATTGTTTCACATATACCGCTACCCAACCGTTATTGCCACTAAGATAATATAATTGTTTCGTTACACCGCCTTCGGTGACCATTTCATAATCGCCCGCATATACAGTCGTACGTGTAACCGCATTGTTCGTCTTCAACGTAGATTTCCAACGTTGGCGATCAGGACCATACGTGATGTTCAACAGGTAATTGTTCGAACCGACCGTTTCACTGATGGAGGAAACTTTATCAAATGCAGTATACGCAACGGTCTGGTTATTCTCGGAAATCAGGCCGCCGGTATTGTCAACGGTACTTACCGCATGAGGTTTGTCATAACTGTATGAACCCAAGCCTGTTTTAGAAACAATATTGCCATTGGCATGATAACCCATATTCATGACTGTAGAACTACCTTGCTTCACAACAGTCAAACGATCTGCGCTGTCATAAGTGAAGGTTTCCGTTTGCCCAATCATACCCGTACGCGAAGTAAGATTGCCTGTAGCACCATCAAACACATAGTTCATATTATGCAGCGACGTAGTGCCTTTCATCGTCTTCAGGTTACTAAGTAAGCCTTGCGAATTACGGGTTTCGGTAGAAATCAATGTACCGCCAAGTTTGGTAGTAGTGACAGTTCCGGTAGCTCCCGTGAGTTCCCAGATATTTTGCGTACCTGCCAGCACCTGTCGCAGATTGCCATAAGCGTCATAGTTGCGACTGACGGTCAAAGATCCAGGATAGGCAATATTACTCAGTTGCCCCTGTGGGTTATAAGAGTAAGTAAATACCAAAGCCCCCGTTCCTTCTATTTGACGTGTCTCAGTCCTCGTACGACCGTAATTATCATACGTGTAAGTCGTGTAATTATTACCCGTCTGTTCCTTTGTCAGACGCAGCAAGTTGTTGCCGGACGTTCCATAGGTATAGGTAGTAGTTACACCATCCGCCACGGAAGAGGTCATACGCCCCAGCACATCATAGGTATTTGTCGTGGTTTTACCTTTCCCGTCAACCTGAGTTTTCAATCGTCCGGCAGCGTCATACGTATAGGTTATGGTACCTGCATTGGGATCGGTCAGCGTCTTTTGCTTGCCCGTGTCATAATAGGTCATAGTGAAAGTAGCTCCACCTGTGACTATCTTTTGAGGTTTTCCCAATGACTTATAAGTATAGGCAATGCTGGAAACCGGATCGGTCACGGATTTCACTCCACCCCAGGGATCATAAACTTGGGTATAAGTTTTCCCGTTTGTGGTGCTCGATACTGTACGGTTCCCATAAGCGTAAGAAACGGATCTCCCTGCACTGCTTGTTTGGGTCAGCACTCGCCCACGAGCATCATACGTATAGTTCTCCGTTGTGGTAAGATTGCCAGTTTCTGTCTTTTTCTGAGTGACCAGCCCTTTGTTGTTATAAGTCGTAGCCTCTTTAATGGACATACTTTTGGGACCGATTGTTTCTACCAATACCTCACGCCCCTGATTGTCATACCAAGTTTTTACCCAGGGCTCTCCCGTAGCTTGGGCAAGCGTAAAGAATCGTTTACTTGAATTGACATTCCAACCACTCAGATAACTTCTCTTAGTACCGTCGGGAAAAAGAGTAGACAGTCTGTTCCCCCATCCATCAAACGTATGCCTAGTTGTTAACTTATTGGAAGTATCACTTTCGTCTGTTTCCGTCAGGACATTTCCCCAAGTATCATATGTATAAGCAATAATGGATGACGACGGATTAGTAGAAGTTTTAGCGATAAAACGTTTCGTTGCATCATAATCATAGTTGCTGGTAAGGGCGGAAACTCCAGAGCCGCTGATTTTCTCCGTCTTCACGTTTCCCCAAGTATCGTAGGTGAATTCGGTGGTAAAGGGTAAAGAGGAACCATAATTTTCAACAGTCTTCGTCTTATATCCTTTAGAGGTATTATACGTGATTTCAGTCTTCTGCGTGAAAGTCGACGAGTCGTCCGTATGCTTCTGTACCTTTGTGATCAGCTGGGGCTGATAGGTTTTTCCGGCAAGGATATAGTCGCCATATTGAACAGTGCGATACATATTATTGCCATAGTCCGCCTTTTCCTGGGTCATGTAACCATAGGTAGTATTGAACTGGCGGGTGGTAGTAATCATATTGCCATCCAAATCCTTCTCTGTAGTAGATGAAGGGTAAGCAAAGTATTTCCTGGAGCCTTTATCCACAATAACCAGCGTAGAGTTAGTTTCAGCCGTACTGCCGTCTATGGTATTTTTAGTATAGGTAGCAGATGGTATATAGAAGGAAGTATTCCATGCTTTTACACCAGATTCAGAAACTGTCCCCAACGTCATATTCTCAGCTATCATGGAAGACATTCCCAACAGCCCTTTTCCTTGCAAATGCATTTTAAGGCCACTGTACCGATAGTTAGTTGTCATTGTTCTGCCTGCCGCACCATTATCCGAATTTACTTTCTTTACTACATGCAAAGGCAAAGTATAATCGGCAACAGGATAACTGCTACCCGTACCTTTGGTATAGATACCGCCATTGACAAGGGAGGCATAAGTAATATTCGTCACACTGCCATAGCCACCGGTAACAGAAGTTACCTTACCTTTGTCTGTATTGTAACTACTATTAGGGTATAATCGCCATACAGGGTCTCTGTTTGAATTACTACTATTATAACAATTGTAACCATAATTCATCAGTTCCATCTGACCGTCACCGTTGAAGTCACCCACCAGATAGCGGGATGAAAGAGCATCTTCATCTCTGTTAGAAGTCGCCGAACGCACTATGGTAAGCGCACTTCCTGTAGAATGCATCCAATAGGTATAAGTTTTATTGAACTCACCCCAAGAACCTTGAAATATAGCGCTCTTCTTATCATACATGGCCTTGGTTATCACCACATCCGATTTCCCGTCAAGATCGAAATCATATATAAGGCAATCAAACCTTGAATCATCTTTTGAAGTGAAGCTCTGATCGTAAAGCCCTAATGTGCATGCCTGCGACTTAGTAAAAGTTCCATTGCCATTATTCAAGGCAAAATACCAACTACTTTCACCGGTACTGTTCATTAGTATATCCATTAAGCCATCACCATTAAAATCACCGGAACGAATCATCCACACCTTAGAGACATTGGTTCCTGTAGTCTTCTTGGCATCCGAAAAAGTAGTTCCCGTAATTCCATTACCCTGATTCCAAAAAATGGTATAGCCTCCATTATAAATTATCATCATATCTTCCAGCCCGTTACCGTTAAGGTCAGATACGAATACCTTATCGGGATTAGAAGGCAAGGTAAGGCTAAATGCCGTGCGGTATAAAGATGTTCCGGAATTATGTCCAATAATCTCGCCCGGATACTTGTTGCCACTGTGTCCCTTTTCTATGAAAACGATATCTCCTTTTCCGTCATTATTAAAATCACCGGTAGCATAGGCGGGCATTTCACTACTGTGCTGCAAGTTGTATCCGAAAGCCCCCTGAACCGTGTTTCCATAAACATAAAAAGCTATTTGCTTCCAATGATCATTGATGCTTACATGTGGTACTACAAATTCATTCAGACCGTCTCCATCAAAATCGATGACGGACGATCCCGCTTTGTATTCTTGCATGTCAGACAATTGAAAACTTGCTCCAAGACGATAATTCGTTCCGTCAACAAATCGGACATTTCCGGAAGAATCCCATGAGGCCCAATATATATAAGCGTAAGTATCATAGGTCCAAGAATTCGTACCTGTCGGTATCTTTACAGGAGAGATTCCCATCATATCCGTCAAACCATCTCCATTGAAATCACCAGCAATAAATTGCTGTTCAGAAAATGCGACAGCCGGATAAACAGAAGCAGCATTCACTTGAGGAGAAACAGGAATACTATATAGGGAAGGCAAATAAGACCAATTTAGCTTAACCGGTTGCATAACATCGCCGGCACCATTCCTCTCCGTAACACTTGTCAGACGTGAATATTTAGTACCGGAAGCATCACCGGTGGTATTGTATTGCAAGTCATAAACACGGTAAACCGAATTTCCCGTTTTGCTTGTAATGGTTTTCAGCCTACGATCCATGGTTCCTTTTACGCCTTCAATAACAAATAGTTGCGGATCATTGGAGCGAGTTTCATAACTGAAAGTAACCGTATTCTGTAAACCGGTACTCCCATTCTTATTATTTCCATACATTATAGTGTTGGGATACATGCAGTAACTCCACTTATTATAGGTATAATTCATGTAATTACCCAACGGATCTTCCACGTAATCCAGATACCATGCATAGATTCTGGGAGAATTACCAGCTGTGTAGCTTTGTCGAGCACCGGTTGTATTTCCATAATAGCATATCTGCCCGGTAGAAGATTGCACTTCAAACCATGTATTAGCTGTAGAAGCAGTGTATGTGCCATGAACAATCACTTTAGTAAAAGGATCGGATTCCAAATAATATACGGCTCCCTCTTGCCCTATAGTGCCAGAAGAATAAATCAAGCGTTTACCGTCCAGATAATAAGCCTCATCGGCGGAAAAAGTCAATGCCTTGGCTGTACCGTCATGATACATATCCTTCGGACCGCGAGTTATAACTGACATTCCCGACAAATTACATCCCCAACCCAACATTCCATTTCCTGCCTGACTATTATAAATGATAGCAAGCGTAGGTTGCATACCTCCTACACCTTGCGGAATTTTAATAGGAATTGAATACGTAGCTGCTCCGGTAGCCGATACATCAAAAGTTCCACCAAGAGAGCCAACGGCTTCCTGTTCCGCACTATATGTGATGGGAATGTCCGGATAATCAAAGTCTTCCGAGGCATATCCGGTAATATTGGTAGTAATAAGTTCCGCTGTATCATATCCTTCCGATACTATATAATAGGTGCCCGGTTCTAAGGTTCTCTGTATAAAAGCATGAGAGGATGAAGAACAGTGACCATCATCTGAATAATAATCATTGGAAGCAATGACACCTCCCGCGGCATTCAACAGATAGGCGCAAGTTTCATAGACCATTGATCCGCAATGAGTTATTGTTACAATCATTTTACAGGTTAATGTGAACTTATAAAAAACGTCCTCTTGTTCTCCGCCTGCATACTGATTAGAAAAAAGATTCATATTCTGTATATCAGAATAGTCAAAACTCTTGCTGTAAGTACCGGCGTCAATAGCATTCTGCTGACTATCCCCTTCTGAAGATAAAAACATCCCGGTTATTTGAGTAGTAATAACTCCGTTCTCTTCATATCCTTCTGCCACGACGTAGTATGTGCCTGCATCCAGTATCTTTGATAAATAAGCCTCTCCAGCACCACCACCGCAGCCTATGGAAAAGTCAGCATCATCGTTATAGTCAATTAATTTTCCGGAAGCATCCAAAAGGCTCAAATAGGTATCAGAAAGCTCTGATTCGCAATGCTTCATGATGACCTTCATCCTAGTACTTATAGTAAATTTATAAAAAACATCATTGGAAGGTCGCCCCGTATAATTGTTTGTAAAATCTTCCGTGTTTTGTGAATCTGAATAATCAAACTCAGAATTATAAGTGCCAACTTCAATTGGATATGATCTAGTATTTCCCTGTTGCGCATGGGCAATAAGTGGAAATAATAAAAAGGAAAATATGAATAATAAATGTGTTTTCATGGAGAAGTGTGTTTTAAGGTTATCTTATTCTTTAATTATCTTCCAACTGCTAATCTTGCCATTGTAGGCAACCTGCATGATATACATTCCCGGAGTCCGTTCGGATAAATCAATTTCATTGGATTGGGATATACCCGCCCACTGCTGCAACAACTTTCCGGTAAGATCATAGAGGGATATTCGAGCATTCTCAAACTTTTCAACTCCTGAGATATCAACTTTGAGCATACCACGGGTAGGGTTGGGATAAATAGTTACTTTAGTTTCCGAAAGCTCTTCTTCGTATACCGATGGCTCCTCTTCATCACTCAAAGCACCCCTTGTCTGTACGACAATCTCCTTTTGGCGAGTCAACCGGTTTCCGGCATTGTCGTAGGTATATTTGATACGCTGCGCACAAATATCCAGACCTGCCCACATAGATAAAACTACAGATAGCAGAAATATAAGCGCTACCCGTTTAGATATCCGTTTATCCTTTTTCATAATGCGTAATGTTTATTCGATACTGAATTCTCCTGATAACAAGGTTTCTCCGAAAGAAATTTCTAATAAGTATTTTCCATTCTCCACTTCGGACATATTCACAAATATATTGGTCGGAGTAAAGTACAATTCAGACTGAATAGTTTCACCTGTCAAAATACTTTTTACCAAAACCGTTACTTCAGTATATACGCAATCTAAATTAATAGTCAAAGCAGTATTATCAGGATTAAAATAGGCAAAGACATTCAATGGTTCTAAAGAACGTGTTCCGGGCTGTTGCGCTCCCTTTCCCTTAAGAGATTTTTTTAAATTAATCTGTTTGATAGATACCATTTGTTCTGCATAAATATTTAGAGAGAACAAAGCGAATAAGAGCGAAAGTAAAAATGTTGTTTTCATGTAGTATAAGATTTAATTATTTGATGCCTCGAATAAACACAACTTTCATCTAACAACAAAATATTACGTGGTAACAATGGTAACAGAGAAATCCAAGTATGTAACAGACAATATATAAATCACACATTATCAGACATAAATACTTTCTCAAAAAGTCCCTTATCCATTTTATTCTTAATTCTATTTTTCCGTGTTTTTATTGCGTCGGCAGTAGTATTCATTACGTCCATAACAATTTCTTTTGGACAATGAAGTATGATTAATACGCAATATAACAAATCATCCATAGTCAAAGAAGAACAACAAGCATTCAAATCCTTCATGATATCTGCAAATGCGCTTCTAATATCATCAAGAATCAACACCCTGTGGTTATGAATAATACTAATACGCTCTTTTGGTTTTGCTTTCATTAATTCTGTCAATTTCCTACCCCCCTCAGTTGATCTAAATAAAGAAATGCAAATATCAATCCTTAACTCTTTCAATTCATGCAACTTGCTATTTCCTTCTTCACAGATATCTTTTCCATGTAACAATATTTCCGCACGATTCTCCATCAGTTGTTTCTGTAAAACGATATATCTGTTCTTCCTGCATCTATCCCTCCACATCAATATAAGGCTTAATACTAAAACAATAAATAAGGATAATATAATCAGGAGATTCATTGTTCTTCTATGTTCAACAGAGAGTTTATACTTATGCAATTCCAATAAATGTTTATCCATTAACTCGTTAATCTCCGCACGGTCATTCATTCTCTGAATCGAATCATAATAAACGATGAAAGAATCAACATTTAAAATCGCATCTTTCCAATTAGAAAGCTCTTTATTGGCTTGATATATACTATAATAATTTGAGGTCTTTGTATATATATCAGAAGATTCCTTTCCTAAATTCCAATAATAAAAGGCTGAGTCTTTCTTACCCAGATTATACAAAATATCACCTTTCAAAGAATAGGCAGAGGTTAAGCTTTCTATATCTAACAAATAAGGCATGGCTCTTGAAATACAATCATTGGCCTGTCCATACTCTCCCTGCTCATTATAAACTCCGGATAAATTCTTATATATGGCGCCCAACAACACCGGATAATCCAGTGAAAGTGCCATTTCCAGTGCCTGTTGATAATAATTTAATGCACTGTCAAGTTGAAGTTCAAGCAAAAAAGTACCACCAATACCATTCAGATTGTGAAATGCACGTAAAGTATCATGATTACTCACATTTATAGCATAAGCCTGCTTATACATGTTTCTTGCTGTCTCTTCCATATTTTGGTCTGTATAGCAATCTCCCAAATCGTTATATACCATAGACAAAAATACCGAGTCACCTCCTTGCGGCATAGTCCTCAATGACTTCAAATATAAATTTATGGCAGTAGATATGTCTTCTTGCTCCCGATACACACATCCGGTATAAAAATAAGATTTTGCCAATCGCTCTCTATCACTGTTCTTTTCAAAATAATCCACAGCTACCTGTATCAAAGAATCATTCTCCAGCGACACATAATTCTTATACTTCGCCTGCGTAAGCAGCAAGGCATACCATGCCCTGTCTGTTTTCCCCATCTTCTGCGGTGCAGAAACCTCCTCCAATAATTGCAGCGAACTGTCAGGACGCGATTGCATCAACGAATCAGCCAATAACAGAATAGAGCTGACAGCATGAGAATCTCTTCCGCATGCCCCTAGCAGCATAGTAAATGATATAAAGAATAGGAAAGCGGGTAACAGTTTTTTCATGCTATATTAGACTTCTCGTTTCAATACTGCAAAGATAGCAACAAATCATGGAAAAAGCCAGTTAGAAAGTAAGCAGTTGAAACATAATTAGTATCACACTATCATTTTGACACTTTGTATTTCCAATTGCCTGAGAATGCATTATTCCCGAATAACTGACCATGGAGGTAAAAAGAGACAAACGAAATTCAGCAAGCCACAGATTATTAATAATATATCGAAATACTTACACTTCTTTTAGAGTAAAACACCACCCTAAAAACACAAATATAAGAGAAATAGCCAATACAAATAAGTGTATTACTAGTAAGTAGTAACCCTTTTCTGCATAAGAAGCCCTAAAACACGCAAGAATATGCAGAAATAACGAATTTACATTCCTTATTTATTCACAGGATATCCTATAATGCAAGATTGACAAATGGGCATAATCACATAAAACAAAGAAATAGCATCAATTTGATTAAGATATCAATAAATAAAAATCAATTTATCATTTCACTCCATAAGCATTTTGCCCCCCCTAAAAACAACCAAAGGAAAAGATTCGTTTGCCGGCAACAAATGAAATCATTTGCCAATAAACTATGAAAGCATTCAATCTGTCGGAAGGTATTATTGTAACAACTAATCAGACCGATTCTTTTGAAGAAGACGGAAAACATATCCGGCTGATGCCCGCCAATCAATTTTTACTATCATAGAATCAATAAGAAGCCGCCCCCTCCTTTCGCAATACGAAAGGAAACAGGGCGGCTTCTATATAAATAGCTTGTAAAGCTACGCTGATTACAAAACCAGAGAAAGATTACAGACCGAAAGCGGCTTTCACCTTGTCCACGTAATCCAGTTTCTCCCAAGTGAAAAGTTCCACCTCCACATCTTTGTTACCTTCGTAACGAGACTTGAAGTGCTTGGTAACAATCTGCGGTTCACGTCCCAGATGTCCGTAAGCGGCAGTCTCCTGATAAATCGGATTACGAAGCTTCAGGCGATCTTCAATAGCCTTCGGGCGAAGATCAAAAAGTTCATCTATCTTCTTCGCAATCTCACCATCGCTCATGTTTACATGGCCGCGGCCATAAGTATTGACATAGATATTAATGGGACGAGCCACACCTATAGCATAAGACACCTGTACCAGCATTTCGTCAGCTACACCGGCTGCCACCAGGTTCTTGGCAATATGACGGGCTGCATAAGCGGCACTACGGTCTACCTTACTGGGGTCCTTACCGGAGAAAGCGCCACCACCGTGAGCACCTTTACCACCGTAGGTATCCACGATAATCTTACGTCCCGTCAGACCGGTATCTCCGTGAGGTCCGCCGATAACGAACTTTCCGGTAGGATTAACGTGATAGGTGATATGGTCATTGAACAATGCAAGTACTTTCTCTGCATGAATAGAAGCAATGACACGTGGCATCAGGATATTGATGACATCCTGACGGATAGTGGCAAGCATTTCTTCATCCGCTTTCAGCTGGGCGGCTTCGCTGTCGTCGGCAGGCTGGATGAAATCATCATGCTGGGTAGAAACTACAATTGTATCGATGCGGACAGGCGTACCGTTATCATCATATTCAATAGTTACCTGACTCTTGGCGTCCGGACGGAGATAAGTCATCTCTTTACCTTCGCGACGGATGTCGGCCAGCACTTGCAAGATGCGATGTGCCAGGTCGAGCGAAAGAGGCATATAGTTTTCTGTTTCGTTAGTAGCATAGCCGAACATCATGCCTTGGTCGCCTGCACCCTGCTCCATAGGGTCCTGACGTTCTACACCACGGTTAATGTCGGGGCTTTGCTCATGAATGGCGGACAATACACCACACGAGTTACTTTCGAACATGTACTCGCCTTTGGTATAGCCGATTTTCTGAATTACTTCGCGCGCAATGAGTTGCAGATCAACGTACGCTTTGGTTTTCACTTCTCCAGCCAGTACTACCTGTCCGGTAGTTACCAGAGTTTCGCAAGCTACTTTCGAACTGGGGTCGTAAGCCAACAGTTTGTCAAGCACAGCGTCCGATATTTGATCGGCCACTTTGTCGGGGTGTCCTTCTGACACCGATTCGGATGTGAATAAATATCCCATACTTCTAAATTAAAGAATGAATAATTAAAGAATGAAAAGCGGGGGATCTGATGGTGAGTAGACATGCATATCCCGATGCTCGGAGCATCGTCAGAAAAGGATGTGTTTTAGCATTTTTTTCTGTGGTTGCAAGCTACTCAAATCTTTCCACATTTCATTTTCGGGTGCAAAGATAAAGGTTTTCTTATGAAATAGCATATAAACAGGAAAGCATTAACATTATATTAGCAAAAGAAGTGTACCGATATCCCATCGGCACACTTCCCAATTAGTAGTCTCAATATTGTTAACTTTAAAATTGTGCTTTATTTCAATAAGTTCCGATAGTAGCTCTCCACATCGCTCCATTTATAGAAGGGAAACTGGTCGGTCTGTACCGGAATGTGTACTTCATGCTCATTATGCAGTATCTTAACCAGAATATCATCCGCGCTTCCTTTTTCATTCCGGAAGAAGGCAATCTGCACATTAGCGGCCATAGGGACTACCTTAAAGTCACTCCACACTTTATACACCTCGTAAGGATCATCTACGGCAACATTACAATTCTCTATCTGCATCAATGCCACCAAAGGAATCACATTGCCATCATGCCCGAAGCGAAGGGTAGCAGCTATGCCTCCCTTCTGAATAGCCTCATTGGCGCTATCCAGAATATTCTGCAACAATGATTTCGCATTGGCTACAACAATCCCTTTCCCGTCTGCATGATTTGCATTGCCCACATAGAAACGATAGTTGATACACTGCCACAAATCAAACAGTTCCTGGGGCTGAAACAGATCATAGAAAGAAACCTTTGTCTCTGCATTCTGCATATCACTCGCCACCCAGTACATACCCCACATCACTTCCTTCGGATTCACTTTCTTCAGTATGAAACGCTTGTCCTTAAATAAAGAAGCAATCAACCGGTCGGGATTGGTGTGGACATCTTCAAACTTTCTGTATTCTTCAGCCCACGGACCGTCAGTGGAAGAAGTAAAGCGGTTGGATTCGTCCGTATGGAAATTCAAGTAGTCCATATACTTATGGCTGGCCTCATAAGAAATGCGCAGATTGGGATTCAGTTCCTTCAAACGATCACCAAAAGCCACCATACTCATCGCACAACGCAGCACAACCGTAGAACGGGCAGAAATAGAAGGATTGCCCTTAAAGGCTTCGGGAAATGCGGCATACATTCTTTCCGCAATCCCACGATGCTGACGAACACCTAACGGAGTCAGATCACCTCCATGGCCTTCCGCTTCTTCCCACACTTTCAGCAAACGCTGCCGGGTATCTTCTCCCAAGTCGGAAAGTGCACCCTCACGATGCGCTTCTTCAAAAAGGTCCACCAGCCATTTATAATCACGGTCGCCAATCAAATAACGGGAACCATGCCGTCCATAGTGGCTCACGTAGAATGGTTTATATCCTTTGGGAGCCCGGGTCTGCGGTGCAAAATCAAGTGGATAAGCCCAATAGACGCCACCCGTTTTCTCAATGGTAGAAAACATCTCTTCTTTGGATGTCTGCGCCCCAAGCGGAACACAGCACATCCACATCATACCACATAACAGTAATTGTTTCAGTCTCATTCTATTTCTTCATTTATTGTTTATAACCGTCATTCTGATTCAACGCCGGGTTGTTGGTCAATTCGCTTTCCGGTATCGGGAACAACTTATACTTGTCGTCCACATCTCCACCCAGACGGATACCGTTCTTCCAGTCCCAGTTATTGCCTTTCGTATATTTACCGAAACGGATCAGGTCAGTGCGCCTGGTCAGCTCGGATGCCAGCTCTTTCTGACGCTCACTCAGGATAAAGTTCAAAGAAAGCTCATTGAGGGCGATTTCTCCTGAAACATCCGAACGAACGCCGCTCTTCGCATATTTACCGGACATATACGCTCTGGACCGGACTTCATTGACGTAGCCTAATGCTTCCGTTTCCGTACCATTTGCTCCACGCAAAATAGCCTCGGCAGCCATCAGATAAGCATCAGCGGTGCGGAACAACGGGAAATCAATAGAGGTATAAGCATCGCCCGAAGCACAGAGCTGATCATCCTTGGTCACATTTCTCCATTTGATATAGCCATAGCCACAAGTAAAGGTACTGGTCATGTTCAGTTCCGAGTCCCAGGTTTCCTTCACCTGATTCGGAAGGGCGGTCATGAACTGGGCACGTTTATCTTTCTTTCCGTTACCCCAGGTATCATTGACATCAAACGCCACATCATCCGCATCAAAGGCGTCTACCAGTGTCATCTTGGCACGGACATTACCCCAACCTCGCGAACCGACTCCTGTCTTATACAATTCGTCCATCGGACCATTCACGAAAGCTTTTACGTAGAAGTTTGTTCCGGCTGAACTTTGGGCACGCTGTCCGTCCTGCACCAGCCCCCAGATGATCTCCTTGCAGTTTTTATTATCCGCCAGGAAGATTTCACGATAATCGGAAGCCAGCGGATAGTGTCCGTCTGTAACTACCTTCTTCGCATACGTATATGCCTCCTGGTATTTATTTTCATGAATCCAAGACTCAGCATTCAGATACATACGGGCCAGCAGGAACCAGTCGGCTACACGGTCAATTCGTCCGTATTCGTTTTCTCCCGGAGCTTTCAGTTCATTCTCAACAGCCAACAATTCACTTTCCGCATATTCAAATATCTGCTTACGGGTATACTGAACCGGAATTTCCTTCACACCTGTATGTTCGTCAACATAGGGCACGGAACCAAACAAATCACAAAGCATGGAATAGCAGTATGCACGTATAAAACGTGCTTCGGCTCTGTAACCAATGTATTCGTCCTTCATTTCTTCCCAAAGTCCTCTATCCTGTAACTTCCCTTCGGTACATTCGCGCAGCAGCTCGTTACAGTAAGCAATACTCATATAAAGCCGCTGGTAAGTCCAGGTGACAACTGAGGCGTTGGAGGCATCCCATTGCAGGTTCAGGCACTTACGCAGACCGTTTGAAGAAGAAGGCATCAGGAAGTTATCCGTACTCATCTCCTGCAAGTAGAACAACAGACGCACATAACCGGAATACCCTTCATTGGCACCTTCCAAGTCACCATTACCGCCATCGCCCCCCTGCTGCCCTGTCAGGATCAGAGATGAATAACACTTGGCCAGAACACCCGTATAGCCGTCCTTGGTCTTATATACCTGGTCGCTCACTAACTGGTTATTATCCAGTGGCATGGTATCGAGATCACCTAGGCACGAAGCCAGAAACGTGACCAAGAAAAGTAGATTGAATGAATAGGCAATTATCTTTTTCATATCACATAGTTTTTTTTAAATCCGTTAGAAAGTTAAATTAGCACTTAATGAGAATACTCGCGGACGAGGATATATTTCCTTGTCGATACCGCTGTAGATTTCCGGATCGATGCCCGAATAGCCGGTAAAGGTAGCCACATTCTGAACACCGAAAGTCAGCCGCAAAGAGCTTGACTGATCCCACAGTTTCTTGAAAGTGTAACCCAATGAGATATTGTCAATCCGAAAGAAGTTTCCTTTCTCCAGGAAGTAGTCCGAGTACAGTTGCTGGTTCTGGAAGCCTGTAGCTTTGGTTCTGTTCAGGATATTCGAGAAGTTTCCCTGGTCGCTGTAAACAGACTGTACATACTGGTCGGCAGCTATGTAGTTATAGACATAATTGCCGAAAGCTCCGTGCCCGCTGATAGCGAAATCCCAGTTCTTATAGCTCAGTTGGGTATTGAAGCCCAGATAAGATTCCGGCAATGCACTCTTGTTGGTGGCATACTTTGTTTCTGTTGCCGATACGGAACCGTCCGGCTGTACATATTGGCCTTCTATCGGTTTGCCATTGTCGTCATAAGCTTGTTTTGCCAGATAGAAAGTATAAGGGCGTTCGCCTACCATGAATACCTGTACTGTTTTACCGGTACCCGAAATGGCTCCGGTCTGTACAAAGTTGGCTTCCGAATCCACTACATTCAGTTTTGTGATCTTTGAATCGTTCCAGGTATAGTTCATGCCTACTGTCCATTTCCAGTCCTTTGTATGTACCGGCACTGCATTAATGGAAAATTCGAGTCCTTTATTATCCATTTCACCGATATTAGTGGTAATCACAGAAGAATAGTTGGTTCCTGAAATCACAGGAATCGTATTCAGCAAATCCTTGGTGTGGCGTTGGTAATAGTCCACAGAACCATAGATACGGTTATTGAGGAAACCATAATCCAATCCGATGTTATAAGTCTCGGTAGTCTCCCATTTAATGTCGGAGTCATAACCATTCGGACGATACGTATTATACCATTTATCTCCGAACTGATAGCAAGCTTCAGGATAGGATACTGTGAAAGTTGTCATATAAGGATAGTCGTTCAGAATATCCTGTTGTCCGGTCTGTCCGTAGCTCAAACGCAACTTCAGGTCAGACAGAATATCCGAATCTCTCAGGAAAGCTTCCTGGCTGATTTTCCACCCCAATGCCACGGAAGGAAACAATCCCCAACGATTGCCTTTTGCAAAACGGGATGAAGCATCCGAACGCAACGTAGCTGTAATCATATAGCGGTTATCATACGAATAGTTAAGACGACCGTAAAACGAAAGCAGATAATATTCCGATTCATAATGATTGGGAGAGAAGAGCTCCTTGCCCTCCGGAGAAAAGGTAGTAGCATCAAACTTCTTCCAGAAATGCTGCCAGCCATATCCGCCCATGGCACTGAAGTTATGCTTCTCATTGAAAACATGAGAATAGTTAGCGTATAAGTCCAGCAGATAATTCCGTTTGTTCTGCTTGGAGTCATAGACAAGACCTGTACCGTCCTTCATGTTAGAGGTGTACATCATTCCCGCCAACTCGGGCACTTCCTTCGAGTATTTACTGGTCAGGACATCGTAGCCCAGGTTCATGTTCAACTGCAAATCTTCCAAATGATGTACCTTATAGTTGAAAGATGCATTACCGATAGAGCGTGTCACTTTATTGCGGATATCCTGCAAGTCAAGCTGTGCCACCGGATTATCCGTCTGGATGGCCATCGGAGAATTACCGTTCATCCAGATAAAATATCCCAACCCCGGATCAGTAGCCGCTGTGGCACTTCCGGTCTTAACCGGACGTGTAGGATCATAGCGAAGCGCGTTATTTACGACGCTTTCATCGACTTTCTTATTATTTTCATAGGACACCTTCAGATTCAGGTCAACCGTAAGATGATTATCAAAAAACTTAGGCGAAATACCTCCGTTGAATGTAAATCTCTCGTAGTTATTGGTACGTATGACACCGTTCTGATTGGTATATCCAACTGAAAGACGATAAGGAGCATTTTGCTTCACTTTACCCGATACGGAAAAGTTGTGTTCCTGTCCGAATGCCGTCCGATAGATTTCATCCTGCCAGTCGGTCGATGCTGTGCCTAAGGTAACAGAAGCCGGTACTCCGGATACAGTGGGAACAAACTGGCGAAATTCATCGGCAGAAAGAATATCCAGCGTTTCAGTAACTGTACTTACCGACAGATTCGTTGAATAATTAAAGCGCAAATTGGTATCAGCCCCTTTCTTCGTAGTGATTACAATCACACCGTTCGAAGCCCGCGAACCGTAGATAGCCGTAGCCGACGCATCTTTCAGCACCGTAAAGGTTTCTATATCATCAGGGTTAATACCACCAATCACATTGCCGCCACCTTCGATAGTAGAGTTATCAACCGGTACGCCGTCAATCACAATCAACGGATCGTTGGAGGCGGAAAGCGAAGCACCGCTTCGGATGCGAATCGTGGCGCCTGTACCCGGAGCACCGGAACTGGATACTACGTTTACTCCCGGTACTTTACCCACCAGGGCATCCTGAGCGGTTGTACGCAGTCCTTTATTAAAATCATCCGGCTTAATGGCTGTTACCGAGCCTGTTGCATCCGACTTCTTTACGCTGCCGTAGCCGATGACAACTACATCTTCAAGCATCTCGCTATCTTCCGTCATCACGATCTTCATGCTGGCAGAAGCAGGCATCTCCACGTTTTTATACCCTATATAGGTAATCAGTAATGTAGCTTTAGGATTTGTGATCGAAAGAGTGAAGTTACCGTCCACATCACTGATCGTTCCGTTCGACGTTCCTTTCTCCAAAATATTAGCTCCAATAATAGGCAGATTGTCCTTATCGAGGATATTGCCTTTCACAACCGTTTTCTGTGCGGCAACGCTCACACTGAAAACCAAAGCAAACAGTACCCAAACATACCGCCATCTACTTCCAAAAGTTTTCGGATTCTTCTTGTTTTTCATAATAGTTTTAAATTAGTTTATTATACGTGTAACAAAGGCATCGCGTGACTTATACGATACGAAGCAAAAGTAATTTCAATGGTATAACAGAACAACTACACGAAACGGAAAAGTAAGTAAATAAATAAGCCGATAAGCAGTAACTAACTATTTGTCAACACATTGACCAATTAGAACAAAAGAGAAAAAGTAAGATCAAAGGAAGTGTAAAACTACAGTTTCTGTACCTGAATTGCCAAATCCTTACCCGGAATGATCGCTTTATTCCGCATTTTCATCCGGTAGTTGTAAACCGTCTGAAGTGAGTAATGAAGAAAGTTGGCAATCTTTGAATTATCGTTTATACCCAAACGTATGAGAGCGTATATACGCAACTCGGGTGTCAGCAACTCGCCTTCCTTCAGCTGCACACGCTCTTCTTCCTTCAACAGAGCATTAAACGACTCGACAAAATTAGGAAAGATGGAAAGGAATATAGTATCAAACTTACTGATGAAAAGCTTGAAATCATCGGAAGTGGAAGATTGTCCGCGAAGTGTCTTTGATATATCCGCCATAGAGCCTGTATTTGCAATCTTCAACAATGCCTTGCGGTCGTTCTCCTGCTTATAGATATATTCGGAACATATATTGAACAGTAATCCGATATATTCTTCCTTGATATGATTCGATTCCCGGATCTGCTCATTCATCCGGGTAAGGTTCTCAGCCATTTCCTGCAAGCGCAAATTCTGTTCGGCCAGCGATTGCTTCACCTTCAGCAGTTTGGTATTCTTCTTACGGATGAAGAAGAAGGCAACGATCAAGGCTATTACCAATATCAGGAGTATCAAAAGGGAAAAGAGCACCCGGTTTTCATCAGCCTTGATGCGTGCATCATTAGCGGCCTGAATGATGGGGAGATATTCGGCAATGTCAATAAAGCGATAGCGGGCTTTCCCGAAATTCACATCTTCCAGGGAACATGAGATATAATTATAAGCCCTTGCAATGTCACCTTCCCGGAAAAGAAGTATTGCCAAATGCTGCAAAGACATATACACTTTCTTGGCATTGGCAATATCAGTCAATGAAGCCAGAATAAGATAATGCCTTGCCTGCAAAGTATCCTGCTTTCCCAAATACAATTCTGCCAGAAGATACTCCATTCTGGCTCTATCTGAATTATCTTCTGTACTTTGCCCATAATAATCCTCCAACAGCCGGATAGCCTCATCCCACTTTCCGGACATACTCAGGCGACCGCATTTATTGGTAATATAGCTGGAAGAGTGTGGTTCGCTAATCGCAATCAACGTGTCTTTATAAGCTTTTAGCTGCTGCCAGGCAAGTTGTTTGCCGGATTCATCTATGGCATCACTATAGCAGGATAAGTAAATGGTGTGGTATAGATAATAGAAATAAGTATCCTTTCTTACGTCTTCTGTCCGTTTCACTTTGGCAAGCATAATCAACGCATTCTCATGCTTCCCCATTTTGTTCATTACATCAGCTATGTTCATCAATCCCTCATTGATTAACTTTTCATCTTTCAGACTTTCCGCCAGTTGCAGCCTCTCCTTTGCGATAATCATAGCCGTATCAATCCGAAATGAACGATATTTAGTGAACAGATTCCCTAATATATCAAACCTGAGTTTATCATCTTCCGCATAATCCAGCGTCCGGCGAATGTCTGCTATTTCCTTTTCCACTTTTTGCTGGTAAACCTCACGATGCCCGATCATCTTATCCAGTTTTAAAAGCAGGGCATCGTCGTCCGCTTTGACCGCAGCCCACAGACCGGAACAAATAAAAAGACAAAATAAGATAGAAACAGAATATCTGGACATTAGACTACAGGTTATATACTTCAAGAGCAAAGATATAGATTTTTTCTCTATGATAATCGTGTACCGCCTCTTTTTAGCAGATAAAAGGCAGCTTACTTCTTATTACCGATCTTTATCAAAGCCATTCCGATGGCTATCCATAATAATTCGCGTATGCGGGTTATCAGCCCCACATAAACGCCCAATGCCGGGGACATGTGCAATCCGTCCACAGCCAATGCCAAACCACCTTCGCGTGCACCCAGTTGCATCGGAAAGAAGAAAATCAGATTACTGAACAAAGAGGAGAAGGCCAGTATCAACACACAATCCCACCCGTTAACGTCCGGTGTGAAAACGCTTAGAATAATGTATATTTCAAGACTGGAGAGTATGCGTGCCGAAAGTTCCAATAGCAAAGAACTATAGAAAGTTATCTTATGCTGGCTATGCAGTAAGGCTATCTGACTATCAATCTGTTCCAGAGTATCTTTTTGCTTCACAACAAAACTATGCGCCCACTTCCTGATAAAGGGTACCTTCTGTAAGAACCGGAAAGTCTTCACCGCCATCCCATTTTTATATCCACGGGTAAAGAAATAGATAGCCAACAGACAAAATGCCCCTATTGCAGTAAGCAATATTGCCATAAAGGTATTCACAGGATACAGGAAGATATATAAGAATATGGAGAGAAACCAGAACCAAAAGTGAGAAAAGATGTGCATCATCACATACAGAATGACCGAAGACGTAGCTTTACTTACGCCTACATAGGGAGTCAGTTCCATAATCCGATACGGCTCACCGCCCATCAGTCCGCCGGGTGTAGCGTAATTTATGGCAAACCCTGTGATCGACAACTTGCAGACCTTCCAGAAAGGGACGCTATATTTACGGTCGTCCCTGATTATCAGATACCATGAACAGGTATTTATCAGATAGACAAAGAACCACAGCATCATGATTACAGGAAACCAAAAGCCTATGCGCTTCACGTTCTCCCAAATGTCGGAACAATCCATATCCATTGTACAAAGCATGATGACAATGGCGAGTATGCCGAAAAGCAAAAACAAGTTACGGTATTTATTCTTCATTGCAGGAAACCGGTTATTAATCAGTCAGATCACGATAGATATCCCCCAGTGTCTTTCCTAATACCGGGTGTATCACATCAGGCGCAATCTCCGCCAGCGGCTCCATCACAAAGCGGCGTTCCTGCATCAGCGGATGAGGCAATTTCAGTGTAGGGGTATCCAGAATAAAATCATCATACAACAACAAATCGACATCTATCACACGGTCACTATACACACCGTTCACTGATTTATGGGTACGCCCCATCTCCTGTTCAACGGACTGGGTTATGGAAAGTATCTCCAACGGCGGAAGTGAAGTCTCCGCACAAACGGCAGCATTCAGGAAAGCATTATCAGAATCAAATCCCCACGGGGCAGTAGCATAAAAAGCGGACAGGGAAACAATCTTCCCTATCCGCTCTTCTATATGTTGCACGGCAAGACGGAGGTTCTGCTCCTTATCACCGAGGTTGGTTCCTAAACTGAAATAAACGTGCATTACTTATCCGTAATCAACATCGCATCCCCATACGTACCGAAACGGTAACCTTCCTTCAAAGCCACATTGTACGCCTCCATTACCTGATCGTAACCACCGAAAGCGGCAACAATCATCAGCAACGTGGAAAGTGGCATATGGAAGTTGGAAATCATCGCATTGGCTACTGTAAAGTCATAGGGAGGGAAGATAAACTTGTTAGTCCATCCTTCGTATGCCTTCAGGTGACCGTCTGTGCTTACGGTGCTCTCAATGGCACGCATCACAGTGGTACCTACAGCGCAAACCTGTCTGTTCAGGTCTTTGGCACGATTTACAATGCCGACAGCTTCTTCGTTCACAATCATCTGTTCAGAATCTGTCTTGTGCTTCGTAAGGTCTTCCACATCAATATCACGGAAGTTACCCAAACCGGCATGCAGCGTGATATACGCAAAATCGATACCTTTAATTTCAAGACGCTTCATCAACTCACGGCTGAAATGCAGACTCGCAGTAGGAGCCGTCACCGCACCCTCATTACGGGCAAAGATAGACTGGAAACGCTCCGAATCTTCCGCCTCTACAGGACGGTTGATGATGCTGTGAGGCAGCGGAGTTTCGCCCAACGCATACAAAGCCTTCTTGAACTCATCGTGCGGACCGTCGTAGAGGAAACGGAGCGTACGGCCACGAGACGTTGTATTGTCGATAACTTCAGCTACCATAGAGTCGTCATCACCGAAATACAGCTTATTGCCGATACGGATCTTACGGGCAGGGTCTACCAACACATCCCACAGACGGAGTTCTTCATTCAACTCACGCAAAAGGAACACTTCAATACGGGCACCAGTCTTCTCCTTGTTGCCATACAAACGGGCAGGAAATACTTTCGTATCATTGAAAATGAACACATCCTTATCATCAAAGTAGTTCAGAACGTCTTTGAATTCTTTGTGCTCAATCTCACCTGTCTTTCTATGCAGCACCATAAGGCGCGACTCGTCTCTGTACTTTGTAGGGTGCAAAGCAATCTTCTCTTCCGGAAGCTTAAATTTAAATTGCGACAGTTTCATATCTATTCTTTCTTTAAGTTATTCTTCTGTTTCTATCTCTTGAGCGTCTATCCACTCTTTAAAATCCATCGGATCGAGGCAATCTTCCAGCCGGACATCACCTACACGGGTGCGTTCCAAAGCCGTAAGATGGGCGCCACTGTTCAACGCCTCACCAATGTCGCGGGCCAAGGCACGGATATAAGTACCTTTACTGCATACCACACGGACTTTAATTTCCGGCAGATTACATTCCAGCAACTCTATCTCGTCAATCACCAGCAACTTCGGTTTCAACTCTACTTCTTCGCCCTTACGTGCCAGGTCATAGGCGCGTTTGCCATTTACCATACAGGCCGAAAAGGCGGGGGGAACCTGCTGTATCTCACCGATAAATGTCTTCAACGTTTCTTCCACCAACTCCCGCGTGATATGCTCAGTAGGGTAAGTGGCATCTATCTCGTGTTCCAAATCGTAAGAGGGGGTAGTGGCACCCAATTGAATGGTAGCGACATACTCCTTCGTATGATACTGGAACTCTTCTATTCTCTTCGTAGCCTTACCCGTACAGACAATCATCACCCCTGTTGCCAAAGGATCGAGCGTACCGGCATGGCCTACTTTCAACTTCTTTACTTTCATCCGCCGGCAGATGTGGTAACGCGCATGTCCCACAACCTTGAACGATGTCCATCCCAGCGGTTTATTGAAATATAATACTTCTCCTTCTTTAAACTTCATCCGTTATCCTTGCATTTGTGACAGTACGATGGTTACGATACCGGCTATTGCACAATAAACAGCGAAGTATACCAATTTTCCTTTCTTCACAATATTAATCATCCACTTACAAGCCAGACAACCCGCCACAAAAGCTGCAATAAATCCTATCAGCAATGATAACGTTGAAATGCTTCCGGCAATCTCTTCTCCTTTCATCAACTTGATACCATCCAGCAGCCCTTCACCCAATATCGGAGGCATTACCATCAGGAAAGAGAACTGAGCCAGCTTTGCTTTATTGTCACCCAGCAACAATCCGGTTGCAATCGTCGTACCGGAGCGTGAAAGTCCGGGAAGCACCGCACAAGCCTGGGCCAAACCTATAATGAACGCATCTTTCATGGAGATGTTCTCCTTCTGCTTCGGTTTATAATAATAAGAGAATGACAGCAAAGCAGCCGTTACCAGCAACATGCAACCCACAACCAGCAGGCCTGAACCGAAAACTGCCTCCACCTCATCTTTAAAGAATACCCCCACAATGCCGATAGGCACCATAGATATCAGGATATTGATTACATAACGTGTTTCATCATTCATCTGAAACTTAAACAGTCCCTTGAAAATCCATTCGATTTCTTTCCACAAGACCACCATTGTACTGAACACCGTAGCTACGTGCACTACCACCGTAAATGCCAAATTTTCCTCTCCCTGAATACCAAACAATGCCGAACCGATAGCCAAATGTCCGCTACTACTTACCGGCAAATACTCTGTCAATCCCTGGATCAAACCCAGGATGAGCGCCTCAAACCATTCCATGTAAGTTGATTTATGAATTATAATTTTTCATTCCTTCATTATTCATTTGCTTGTCACGCGGTTTGCGCAATACAGCGTATATCATGAGTAAAAACCCCACAAGACATACCACGGGAGCTACTTTAATACGTCTCGCACTAAAAATATCCGGTTCAAAGTGTGTCGGGGTAGACACCGGACCTGTCATCAGAATAAAACCGATAATCACCACCGCCATTGCAACGGCAAGCAGGATAAAGTTAGTTTTATCGAAAGCAAATTTCTCTTTACTCATCTCTTTATTTATGATTTAATTGTTTACAATTTAACTTCACTCAAAACATCTCTTATTTCTTTATTAATGTATAAGCTGTAATGTTCAATACTATATATAATAAAGCGCACTCGCCTTCATCCGTAGGAACTTATTGATAGACAGGTATGCACAGAACCACGTGATACACACTCCAAATACAAGCACCGATACGGAAACCAGCAACATAACATTGGGTGTGATTACACTGATCAGGTCAGGCTCATACACCACCAGCCAATATGCCGCAGCCCACAGAACACCATCGGCAATGACAGCCGCCAACACACCGATCCAGAAGTTACGCCACAGGAACGGACGCCTGATAAAACTCCAACTCGCACCTACCAGCTTCATCGTATGAATCAGGAAGCGTTTAGAGTAAATAGTCAGCCGGATGGTATTATTGATCAATGCAAAGGAAATGAAAGCCAGTAATACAGCCAATCCCAACAACATCAAACTGATATTACGGATATTCTCATTAACCATATTTATCAGGTCTTCCTGATAACGCACTTCCTGTACATTGGTATTCTTCTTTATTTCTTTTTCTATTTTGGCAATACTGTCGGTATTCGCATAATCGGAGTGCAGCTTCACTTCGATAGAAGCATGAAGAGGATTATATCCCAAAAAATCCTGCGGATCTGTCCCCATGGCTTCAATCTGTTCACGAAGCGCCTGCTTCTTCGAAATATACTCCGTAGACCGTACGAATACTTCCTTATCCAGTCTTTTTTGTAACTTCAGAATATCCGTTTCCTTCATATCATCGCTGATGATAATAGAGAAATTGATATTCTCCTTTACATACACAGAAAGATTGTGAGCAGTCAGTACGAAAAACACCACCAATCCCAGCAGCAATAACACCAGCGTCGTACTGATGCTGGAAGTAATGAACTGCATATCAAAATAGGATACGGAATTATTCTTGCTTTTCGTCTTCATGCCTTATCACCTTACCATTTTATCATCTTATTTCTGCTTCTTCCTGAATACATAAATCATCGAGCTGCTTCGCTCCTTGCTCGCCAACGCGCTGAACCACGCTAACGTACCACTGAGTACCCCCCTGAAGAAAGACATCGAATGTCCCATATACTTTTCGCTTAGCATCGACACATAAAATGCATCAAATGGCATCGGATGACGTGCAGCCAATATAAATTCATGCTTTGCTCCCAATCTCTGAATAGTGCCGGGCGTAAAATGCCATAAATGACGGGGAACATCGTAGGCAGCCCAGTGCGCACCATATTTCTTCGCATCATACGAGGAGCAATTGGGCACGGCAATAATTAACACGCCTTTTTCCGTCAACAGGCTATTCAGTGTATCCCACGTTTCATTCAAATGTTCCAGATGTTCCATTACATGCCACAAAGTGATGACATCAAAACTTCCGGGAGCAAAATCCTGTAATGCGGTATCGGGCTTCACATCCAGACCGAAATGTTCTTTGGCAAAAACGCGCGCCTGCGCATTCCTCTCCACTGCTTCCACTTGCCAGCCCCGCCGCTTCATGGTATCGGCAAAATATCCAGTTCCCGTACCGATATCCAGCAAATGTCCTTCTTTCCGGTGTGCTTCACGAGCCACCAGACGTGCCTTGTGCCCCAGCATATAACCACGCACCCAATGGTACGCCTTATTCATAAGGCCCTTTTTCGTATCAGAATGGGAAATATAATCGGGAGTCTCATAATATTTGCCTATCTCAGCCTCCACAGGAAAATCTTGCGTAAAGAGAAAGTCGCAATCCTGACAGCGGCACAGATAAAATGCCTCGCTGGAAGCATAATGGTCTATGCAAGTCATAGCACGCTCTATATGCGCACTACCACATACCGGACAGACTTTTATGGTGAGTTTATTCATTGAACGTTCTGCAATAATGAAGCGCAGCCTGAACCTAACAGACCGCACTATACCCGAATTTGGTGCAAAATAACAAATAAAAAGTGACGCATCGGGCTTTCTTTAAGGAGATTTAATAAAAGAGAAGTTTAAACACTTGTTTTAAATACATTTGTCGGAACAAGATTACTCCTCACCGACATTTTCATAAGTACATTCTTCCTTGATTTCTCCCACACCCGAGAAGTCCGCATAATATTCACGAGACAGTTTCAGGTATTTATCAAACAAACGACGGGTAACGACCAGTTCATCCCCATGAGTGACAGGTGTTCGTGCTTTACCCGTCTGATCCACATAGGCAAGTTCCCATTCAGCAAGCCGGTTGTAAAAGTCGTTTGCACGGAAATCTTCTCTACCGTAAGCCAGGGGTAGCCCTTCCTCCTGATAGTCAGTACCTGCATCCAAATGTCCCTGCAACATTGCATAGAATTTCTGCCAGCGAGGCAAATAATACCCATTAATCAAACCTGCCCATTCCCTCCATGAATAATCAAATATACGCGGATCACCATCAGCTCCCCAAATAGTGACCAATGAAGTTGCATCACGTTCCATCAGATCCTTTTCCTCTTTAGTCTCTCCCCAACTGCGGGCTTCCGTCAACCATCTGTCAAAACTATACTCACTGCGTGTATAAAGCAGTTCATCCATATCTCTCAATAATTCAAGGAAACGCCCTGAGTGCAAGGCAAAGGCCGCCTTATCTTTGGCAACAAATGCTTCTGCCGCCTTTTTGTGCACTAATTGCCCCAGATTAGTCATCATCTGGCGTTGCACATCTACAATATCAAAACGATAAGGTTTGGAAAATGCCAGTTTATCAGCATCCTTCAAAAGTTGCGATTGAGCCCGAATCACCAACATCGGTTCATAAGGAATACCCAAACCCGCATTCGGGCCAGACTTCTTTACATTCAATGCCGGACGAGCAGCTACAATAGAGCTCCTTTCCGTTCCATTCGTACCCCGACGATAAGGACCTTCCAACAGGTACATCCACGCTGTTCCGGCAGCAGCAGATTTCGCTCCATACCGACGTTCGGCATAAGCTGCAAGCCATGCCTGCAAAGGGATACTATCAGCATGATTGGGCATTTCAAAAGCCAGTTCATAGTAAACAGGATTCTGCTCAATGGCCTCCATAAAAAGTCCGGACCCGCACACATTCGGATAACGCGCCTTCGCTTTCTTATACTGGTTAGAAGCCAGCAAAGCTAAATCGCCATGCATATTGATACGTCCGCCAAAATTATGAAGATTACCAGCTATCACAGGATATCCCCAACCACCGTTAGCTGCAGTTTTCGATCCGTTTAAGTCCAATATCAGTAAAGATTCCTTAGGAACAGCTTTCACTATATCTTCCCGCATACTCCATGCCTGCATCACCCACAAAGCTCCCGCATCAAATGTCTGGAAAAGCTTATGTATGGTCTGTCCCACCCCTGTCAGATATTCAGGTGTATCTATCGGGGGAGCGCTCTCATGAAAAGGATCGGCTGCGTATACCCCATAACTACCAAACAATTTATCTTGCTCTTCCAGAAAGGCCAAGCCCATTTCATGAAACAAAGGGTCAGTCGGGTCTAGTTGAGCAGTACCGTCAAAACCACACCACTTCCGTTTCATGCTGATTTTGGCTTGCGGATATTTAGCTTGCAATTCCCGCGGAACATATCCTGAAAAGCCCTGCTGAATAGGTTGCATCCCTAATTCCAACTGACGCGCCAGTATCTTTTTACCCAATATGACATGCTTGTCTATCACCGATTTAGGCAAAGGACCTCCATAACTCTGAATATTCTGCATCCACTGCCACGCCGAATGTCCCGGCCCAGTGAGAAAAGCCCGGGCTTCTTCTTCCGTAAAATTAAAACGTAACAGCGTATTATACCATACACCATCCAGCCCTACAGAAAACAAAGGCATATTGATAGCATTCATCGCCATGTAGTCCAGTTCTTGTTGCCAACGTTCCCAATTCCACCACGCCGCAGTATAGCTTACCGTGCAATAGTTCATGTAAACGCGGTATTTTCCATTAATAATCCTCCGTTCTTTATTCGCAGGTTGTGGCAATTTCGCAGGCAATTTCAATTGATTACCAAACCAGGATACATGGGCGTGGCACGTATACTTCAAATACCAGTTGAAAGCAGTTGCCAAGGAGACAGCATTGTTTCCCCGCAGAATAATTCTCTGCCCGTCACCATCCACTTCATAAACATCACTTCCATTTTCCGGCTGTATTATCTCTAACCGATACTGCGAAGCATAACCGGGAGTAACCCGCTCTATCAGGTCATACACTGCCTTTTCCGACGTTCCGCCACCCCATACCGGCAAACTACTGAAACAAATAAATAAGGTAATTAAACAGAAATTCTTCATAGCATATTATTTAGGAGACAAAGATAGTTGTGCTATCGATAAAAAGATATTGATAATGTACCAAATGTTTGCACTCATGTCTCAAAAGGAATAAATATTTTGTTTTATCCCAGCCACTGTTCGATAATAAGCGGACAACTGTCCGATAATGAACAGCTTAGCATTTCTCGTATTCACTGATTTTCAACCACTTATCACTTTGGCACAGGAATTGACTATTATTAAGCGAAAGCGGTCAGCAAAAAAATAAAGATTATCTGCCACTTTTCAACAAGTAGTTCCGTCTAACAGATAAGAGCGAAAGCCAAATAGAAATAGTAACAATTAAAAAATAAAGATTATGAAAACTACAAGTTTATTTAAAGCAGTCGCATTGGTAGCTATTATGGTAGCAAGTGTTCTCAACTCCGAAGTGAAAGCTCAGGACGGTTTCATAACAAATCAAGTGATGAACGGCGAATTAGTCGCATCCAAAACTATCTTCAAGCAAGAAGGCTCTTATCTGCAACGCCACATGCAATACACTTTTACTTATGACGACCAAAACCGTCTGATTAGCAAAGAAGCATCCAAATGGGATGGTGCAAAAGATGCATGGGTGCCCTATTTCAAAATGACTTACCAGTACAGCGATAATGAAATAACCATGAATTACGCCCGCTGGAACGAATCTCACAAAGCTTATGATGAAGCCGTTCAGAAAAGTGTATACGAACTGAATGACGCAAATATGCCGACGGCTTACAAAGCCTACAAGCAAGACAATAAGAATAAATCAGATTGGACTCTGGTTAACCACAAGCAGATGGACTTCACGACCAATCTATTAGCAATTGCAAAGTAATAAATATAGAAATTAAAGTTAACAATTAGTTGAAAAGCACGGGCTGGGAGGTTCGTGCTTTTTTAGTTATCCGATTACAAAACAGCTATAAAGCACCTAATACCATTATATTGAATGCTACTGTTACTGCAGCTCAACTTTGGTTGAGCTGCAGTATCAGATAAGCAAAGTTAAGGTTCTGGCTATTAATTACTAAATCTACAATAAATCTTTATGTCAATACATATCTTAAATCTGATAATGGGTATACCTCCGGCACATAATGCTTATTCACTATGATAGAAGGGGTTTTACTTATCTTTTGTTCCCGACAATATATCTGTTGTTTTGCCCACACATCACGTACCTCAGCCGTTATACTATATATACCCGCGTCTTCCACGTGCCTGGTTTCATACCACTCCCCCAAAAGTTCTATTGCCCTATCCCAACCGACAACGTAATAAGCCGCAATAATAACCTGGGCAATTTCCTCACCCAACCTATCATTTGGAAATGTTACCAATACTAATGACACGGGAACTTTTGAAGCAATTTCTACTATATGACGATGAACACTTGCACAATTCTTGCAATTGGGATTGGTCACTATCATAAATTCATTACTACCTTCTTCTTTTTGATTATGCAATGCAATATCCCGACTTACCATTTTCCCGATCTGAGGTTTCAATGCCAGCAATGTTTGAAAAGTTTCCGGATTCAGCAGGCTGCCAAAATATTTTTTTAAAATAATCCTTTCCTTTTCTCCGGTTTGCATGGCTCTTAACTGTAGTTCAAAAATCAAACAGATATACCCTATGGCCACAAATGCGAAAAGTGAGGATAATGACAGCCCCATCACAAAATCATTTCTCAATATATAAAGAGCTATCGCACTACCCCATACCGCAAAATCAGCCAATACACAAAGCATGCAGGCTTTACGCAAAATAAAAACCTGATAAATAATAGAGTATAAAGAAAGCGCCACGGCTACAGCACAACATACAACAGAAATTATATAAAAATCATCCTGCCGAATAAGCGAGAATAGATAAAGAGGCGCAAAGTATAGCAGAGATAATTCCCCTAACCCGAATCCTGCTATACTTGCCCCTTTAGAGTGAAACACTTCATTGCAATTCACTACCTTACCGATATTACAGAATCGCTCCATGAACTCCCCGTTCACCCGCTCTTTGTAGAGGATGGCGACAGATACGAGTATTCCAAAAAACAATGCAGATAAATAGAACATAAAGGCAAGCGACCGACTCTGACAAAACGCAGTCTGGAGTCCCAATATCAGGACAAAGAGCAAAGCAATAATGAATCTATAACGCAATAAATAAAATACGATATTTCTCATTATATAAAATTGCTCGTTCGGTGTTGCTTCAGTAGGTTCTCCCAATAAGACTGTACCTGTCCAATGCTGTAGAAACTTGTCTACCTTTACATGCTGTTTTCCACCCTCTCCATTGATAAATTCTACGATGAAACCGTCCTTTTTCGTCACAACACAAAAAGATTTTTTGTCCACCTCAAGCATTGTGATAAAAGGAGTTTCCAGTTTTGAAAAGTAATCACGTGACAGGAACCGAAACACCTCATTCTTTATATGAAGCGCATCCAGTGCATCACTGATACCGCGTATGCCGCCTCCCAACGGAGTATTAAGCAGGCGATGTACAGTATCTCTACTTACCTTTACAGACAATGTCCGCAGATAGCGATAGAGTACGACACTGATGTTATCAGCCCCGGTCATGATTACCTTCGTTTATCTATCAGGATATTATAAAGAAAAAGTGCCTTCTAAGGAGGTTCCGTCAGAAATAACCTCTATTATATATTCTCCACTATCTTCTCCGTTCAAATCAATAGAAAAGTTTGTAGGACTAAGAAGCGCCTTTGAACAAACAGTTTTCCCTGTAGTTTCATTAATAACATTGATTGCAACAGTAGGGAATACTGTTGCAAAATAAACAGTTATTTCTCCATTATCCAAGTAAGCATAAACCGGTTGGAGAACAACACTACGAGTTTTGGGAGCATCTTCCGGACTGGTAGATTCAGCCTGATCACTTATATCTCTGTCACCACTTTTTTGTACAAACACAATCTCCTTAACTCCAAAGCCCAATTGTGCTTTTACTGAGCTACCTAAAATCAAGAATAGAAATAAAATAGATAATACTCTTTTCATAATGCATAACTTTTTTGTTTGATGCCGCTAAACTACAAAAGTCCATGCGAAAAGAGTGTGTCACAAGTGTGCCATCCCTATATTTCGCGCAAGATTTCTTTAAATTCACTGTTCTGTTCAACACCGATCCGTTCACATAAAGCATTCTTTTTCCGATAAAGTGTTCTTCTGGAAAAATGCATCAAATATGCTAAATGAGCAAATGGAAAATCTGTCAAACTTAAACATACTAAATAGAGTTCCTCTTTGGATAATTGATACTTGACATGAAAACGTGAAATGGCATTATTCCACTGGGAGTCCATGCTGACAATTAATTCCTGCCATTCCTTATCGCTTATTTCTTTATCTGATGCATCTTTATCTAGATAATCTTTTATAATTGCCTGCATTTTTGCATAAAGTGGTGAATGTAGGAAGGCCTCTTTTACCAAAGCTTTTCTCCTTAAAACCATTTCATCCAGTTCTACCCGTATTTTTTCCCTTCGCTCTTCATCAATCCGGCAAGAAGCTAACTCTTTCCTTAGATTTTCAATTTCCAGATCTCGTTGGGTAATCTCTTTCTGTAGACAAGCATAATGTTGACTTAAGTCTTGGTTTACCTTCTCTAATTGCTGATTATTCTTTTGCAGCAAATCATTTTTTCCTCGATATTGTTTATTTTTTCTATAAAGAAGAAAAACAATCATAATGATTATGATCGTCACTGGTATAAAAACACACAAATATATATTTAAGCGCCCTTTATAGTATAACTGGTGAAGCATTAGTCGTGCATCAGTCTCTGCTTCAACTATCTTATCAGTAACTATATTCCGACGAAATTGATATAAACTGTCTTTATATGTAGAGCTATATCTCTCCAATCGCATAGAAAGAGCAGCATTTCCTTGAATCATTGCTATATCAGCTAAACGCATATAAGCATCTGCCCTTCTTCCATAATCCTTACTTAACAGGCTTTTATTCAAATAGAAAGTTGCGGAATCATACTCTCCAATTTTATAATAAGCATCTCCTAAAATAAGAAAAGATCGATAAGCTCGTGCAGTATCCCTCCGCAAAGAAAGATTAAGTTTTCCATAATATAAAGCCTTACCACCTTGATCCATCTGATTATACAAACGACTTAACGTAGCTGAAATATCAGCTTTTATCTCATTATTTTCTATTCTGTCTGCCACCACAAAAGCGTCCAATAATTTTCGTTCAGCAACCGAAAAATAATCACGACCCTTCATAAGGGCAATAGAACCTTGTCTAGATAAGGCTTCTGCCCAAAGATCCATATCTTTCAAATCTTGAGCTATATTCTCCATTAACTGATAGATAGAATCTGCTTTTTCCTTGAAATTCAGTATATAATAAATATAGCCTATATTATTGTATATCAAACCTAGTTGCCGTTTTTCTCCAACCGCTTTTGTTAAAGGCGCGGCAATGAGGTATTCTCTAAATGCTTCTGTCTGTTTATTCATATCCCTATACACACATCCCCAATAGTAATGCGCACTTGCCTGCATTCTTGTATTTCCTATTTTATCATAATGTGCAACAGCGTAACGTATCAACGAATCATCTACCTGTACAACATAATTTTTATCTCTTGCCTGTGTCAGCAACAGCGCATAATAGGCACTATCAGCGGGCGAGGTAAACTCCTGAGTAGAAATATTCTGCAAAACAGACAAGGCACTATCCGGCAGCGACCGCATAAGGGAATCTGCCCATATCAATTGCTTGTTATTGCTTTGCCGGGCTGTACAGGCCAACAGCAAAAAAGTGACTAAAAAGAGTATAATAGCTTTAGTTTTTCCCATTCTATAAGTCATCTACTGAGTCCTTAGTTGGACAAAGATAATGTTTTCCGGCCAAAGGCGTCAGATGTTAGAAGAAAGAATAGACTAAAATCAGAAAAAACAGCCAATCTTATCTTACGTCACCCCCCTCCTTATAGCCGATTCTTATCTGATTCGCTATTTAGGATTCCCTAAATTAAGTAATAATTCCATTTCATATCAAAATGTAAGAATAGTTCAGTAACAGTTTACTTCAAAACAAAGAGTACAACTTTAACCCCGCCAACCGGGTGGTGAAATGGCTACACCCTTTCACCCGGATGGGGTAGCCCTAAGCATAAAAGGGTGTAGCCATCCGTAAGAAAGGGTGTAGCCATTACAGAAAACTGATTATTAACTATTTACAAGTCTACAAATTCCTAAAAATGAAGAAACAGATATTGCCGGAAAGATATCCACACCTTTCTAGAAATTACTTCATTGTATAAAAAAGTCGGTTAATTCTTCAGATATTGCAGCCGTTTTCCCCAGTCTTCCATAACTGCCTGACGCCACTTATAGACAGTCTCGGCACCTTGAAGATCTCGCCAGAACAGTGCAGGGGCGCTCTTGTCAGTGTACCAGTTGGGACCTACCTCGTAGTCGGTGGCAGACTCGCGACCCGGCCACAAGTTTTCAATAGTTATGGCACCCTCCAGCACAGGGAAACCGGATATGCCCCACAAATTCATAAAAACATGCCGGATTCCGAGATATTGAAGACTTTCGATGAAAAGCGTGGCGAGTTGAAACCCTACGGTCTGACGTGTGAAACCTGGCGCCCGCAGCTTATGCCGAAAATCGATCGCCATAACGAGATTGAGCTCAACTACATTCCCGAAGGAAGCATTACCT
>ULXS01042059.1_pt1 | contig 59852 bp, 51 predicted proteins | sample 1961421 | NCBI WGS metagenome assembly ULXS01 (sample SAMEA4835842, study PRJEB28245) | human gut metagenome | biome: gut microbiome; material: fecal sample | place: Denmark | collected 2008
TGCACCCACCAGAATGAACATTCCAAAAAAGTTAAGAGAAACTTTCCGAGGTTATATAAACACATTTTTTAGCCCTATTACACCGGTTTATAACCATAAAGTTATTAACTTTGCACTTTATCAACAAGGTGTTGAAAGAGTTTTATAGATGGCTTATTATCAAGAGATATACCTTTTATTTGCCCGTTGATAACGTACGGATAAAATTTTATCTCATACTAATAACTTCTCCGGCAAGAAAAATCATATTTACTTGTCGACACTATTAACAGCCTATCATCACCATCAAAGGATTTTTAAATTAGAAAGAGAAATAAAAAATATAATTATGAATGATCTCATAGAAGCTATCAAGCAACTTAAAAAGGAGAAGAACGCGATTATTCTGGGGCACTATTACCAGAAGGGGGAAATACAGGATATAGCCGATTACGTCGGCGATAGTCTGGCATTGGCTCAATGGGCAGCCAAAACGGAAGCGGATATCATTGTGATGTGCGGTGTTCACTTTATGGGTGAAACGGCCAAGGTGCTTTGTCCGAACAAGAAAGTGCTGGTTCCTGATATGGCAGCCGGTTGTTCGTTGGCGGACAGTTGTCCGGCGGACAAATTCAGTCAGTTTGTCAAAGAGCATCCCGGATATACGGTGATATCTTACGTAAATACGACAGCTGCCGTGAAAGCAGTGACAGATGTTGTGGTAACTTCTACCAATGCGAAGCAGATCGTGGAAAGTTTCCCAAAAGATGAGAAAATAATCTTTGGTCCTGACAGAAACCTGGGGAATTATATTAACTCTATCACGGGGCGCAATATGTTATTATGGGACGGCGCATGCCATGTACACGAACAATTCTCGGTTGAAAAGATTGTTGAATTAAAGGCGCAGCATCCCGATGCAGTGGTTTTGGCACATCCCGAATGTAAGAGTGTAGTTCTGAAGTTGGCTGATGTGGTAGGTTCAACGGCAGCATTGTTGAAGTATGCAGTGAATCATCCCGAGAAAGAGTATATTGTTGCTACCGAATCGGGCATCCTTCATGAGATGCAGAAGAAATGTCCGCAGACAACGTTTATTCCGGCCCCTCCTAACGATAGTACCTGTGCCTGTAATGAATGTAGCTTCATGAGATTAAATACGCTGGAAAAGCTTTATAATTGCTTGAAAGACGAATCTCCGGAAATAACAGTAGATCCTGAAATAGCTGAGAAAGCAGTGAAGCCTATCAAGAGGATGCTGGAAATTTCGGCAAAGCTGGGGCTTTGATAAAGTGGTAAGGTGATAGAGGTGATAAAGTGATAGGGTAACATTACTCTTACCACTTTATCACCTCTATCACTCTTATTCTCCTCTTATAAATGCAATTTTCGTAACAATCCCTTCTTTTCCTTCACTGTCTGCGGCAAGTACCATATATATTCCTGTGGCTACTCTCCTACCTTGCTTATTTCTTCCGTCCCAGGTGAATTGCCCTCCCAGGGAAGTACCTTGGTAAATAAGATGTCCGGCAGTATCCACAATCTTCACATCACTGTCGTAAACCATTCCCGTAATAGTAATCACTCCGTTGTAGTCCGGACGTACCGGATTAGGATAAGCACGTACATTACTCTCTTTAAAGCTGTTTTCAGCCTCTGTAGCGTCACTTTGATAAGAAACGAGTCCCTTGCTTGTTCCGATGAAGACTTCGCCGGTACGGGGATGTATGGCAATAGATACGATGCTATTGGAAAGCAGCGGACTGTTCTCTTCCATAAAGTGATAAATCGTTTCCATTCCATCCGCACTTATCAGGTAAATTCCATTGGACGCTGTACCTATCCACTTTCTGTTGGCACCATCTATTGCAATGGCATTAATCGCTTCGTTCACCAATAAGAAATCAGCCAAGCCGCTGTCGTCATTGCGCGGAACTTTAATTTGTGTACAATAGAAGTTATCATTAAAGTAACGAGAAGGGTTATTCAGTATCAAAGGCCCTTTGTTAGTACCTATCCAGATAGCTCCCTCTTTATCTTCGGCAATGCAATAAACCGCCAGTTGTTCTAAAAGGGTTCCATCTTGGTTAGTGAACCGGGTAATGAACCTGTGTTGGTCGTCCGAAGTATCCGCTATAGTGCTGTTATAATTCAAGCAGAACAATCCTCCCGACTCTATACGCGAAGAAGTAGCCCACAGCCAACCTCTTTTATCAAAGATAGTCCGTCCGAAATTACTTCTTTCCATGGCTTCCGGATAATGAAGACTTACCCAGCTTCCATCTTTTCTTAATACCTGTACCGGATTTTTAGCAACACCGCAACTTACCATCCAAAGATTATTATCTTTATCATAGATAAGTCCATTTACGCGTACATAATTGTGTTTTGAATCACTGTTTGGCAGTGCACTTTCCAACGGACTATTATGCATACTGTACCAATTAATAAATTTCCCATCTTTAAATTCATAAATCCCCTCTCCTGCTGATGCCGCAAAATGATGAGTATTGTCCTGAGGATCTTGAACGATACAATTGATATCATCATACCGTTGTTTGGTTTGTTCACTGATACCCTCTTCCTGAAAATTGTTCCAGGTATTATTTTCAAATGTCATGATAGTACCTGGACGATCCAGTCTGTTTGCTATATGTCCGCCTCCGGTTATTAATAATCGTTCTCCGGTAAAATTCATATAATACGGATAGTTACGTATAGGACTGTTTGGCGTTATATTTTCCGGTATTTCTTCTTTAAAAGGAATATCCTTGTATTTAGAAAGGAATTCAGAGGTATCGTCCGAAACCTTTTTCCAGTTGTTAATATCTAATAGATTTTCAGTTAATAGTCCTGCGAACAATCCTTCGGAAGTAGCTGCATAAAGATAATTCTCCGATACGTTGCATGCCATAACGTTTTTATTCAGGGGATAATAATTGCTGATTTCCCGCTTTTTCAGATTAATACAAAGAATACCCGAGGCAGTGGATAAATACGTGTATTCTTTATAAAAACAAGCATGGTTGACTGTTTTGTCCTGTGTCATATTCTTGTTTTTATAATCGGGAAGATTATAAATATCTTCCTCATTCACTAATAAATCTATATTCGCATTGGAATAAATAATGACTAATAACTTATAGGCTGATTGGTAAGCAATATAGGATATTTCCGTATCGCTTAGCGGAAAAGATTTTGAATAAGTTCGTATACTGGTATCTTCTTTATCATAAGCATACAAGTCTCCGTTTGCAAGTATGAAGAGTTTGCTTCCTATGACTTCACTGCGGGTGGGGGTGTGATAAGAAAGGTAAGTTTGCCACTCTCCTATTGCGTTTTGTGCATTGACGGACAATAGAATGCATAAGCTGAATAAAAGTATATATAAAAATCTCATAAAAAGGTCAGAGCTATATTAGTTTGTAAGCAACACACTTACAAACTAATAACTCTATATTTATGGGTTTATTGTATGCTATTGAGGAATTTGCAGAGTTTGTTTGTGGCTATGGCGCGATGGCTTATTTTATTTTTCAATTCATTGCCCATCTCTGCAAAAGTTTGCGAGTAACCTTCGGGTACAAATATCGGATCGTATCCGAAACCCGAATTACCTCGTCTGGTTTTGATGATTTCTCCTTTTATAAAACCCTTGAACAAGTGTTCTTTTCCGTCAATAATCAGGGCAAATACTGTACGAAATTGTGCTTTCCTGTTTTCTATTCCTTCCATGTTGTGCAGGAGTTTCAGCATATTTGCTTCTGCATTGTGTCCGTCTCCGGCATAGCGGGCAGAATAAACTCCAGGTTCTCCATTCAGTGCTTCCACTTCCAGTCCGGTGTCATCGGCAAAGCAATCCATCTGGTAGTTTTCAAAAATATATTGAGCTTTCATCAAGGCATTTCCTTCCAAGGTATCTGCTGTTTCGGGAATGTCTACGTGGCAGTGAATGTCTTTCAGGCTAAGGAGTTCTATCCTGTTGCCTAAAATGGCAGTAACTTCCTCCAATTTATGTGCATTGTTTGTGGCAAATACAAATTTTCTTTTCATAATAATTGGTATTATTTATCGTTGTATATTTGTGCAAAAGTACAAAAGATGAAGGAAATATTTTTTAATAAGGACTTAAAATATGCTTTGTTCATATTGTCTTTAACTATAGGTTACGGACTTCTCTTTGTTATATGGGAATTTCTGGATATTCCTTGTTCTGGTTTTACTGATTGTGTGATACTTGTATTGCAATGGGGGATTATCACCTTAGCTTCTTTTCCCTTATTTCTTTTGTTAGGGGTCAACAGATATGTTTTCTGTGTTTCTTTTCCTGCTATTGTGTTACTTAGTAGCATTTTTGCTTATTTTCGCTATTCGCTTCATATTACGCTAACTCCGATGCTGATTGATCTGATTGTAGTAAATGATGCAGGTTTCGGAATAGGCTTTATGACTTTTAAGTTGTTTCTGTTTGTTCTGATTGCCTTGCTGTATTCCTTGTTTGCTGTATATTGGCGTTTCAGCAAAATACAAGTAAATAAATGGGAACTTTTTATAGTATCTTCCTTATGTTTATTATTTGTGTTCCATGGTGTGGGAAAATTATCCGGTTCCGTATCACGGCGTATGCCGGCTTCTTTCTTTTATGTATTGAAAGATTATACGTTGCAACGCCAGACACAAAGTACACGAATTGACTTTAAGGAAAATATTCGTTGTGATGCAGATACTTTAACTACAATTGTGGTATTGGGGGAATCATTACGTGCCGACCATTTGCAACTGAACGGATATAGAAGAAATACTACTCCTTTACTTACATCTGATGTGCAGATATGTTCCTTCTCCAATGTTTATACTAAAGAGGTTTTTACGCACACCAGTCTGCCGGTTATCTTGACAAGGGCAGACAGTATTGATGATAAAAGAGCACAAACAGAACGATCTTTTATTTCTCTCTTCAAAAAGGCTGGTTTTCGCACATCCTGGCTTGCCAGTCAGGAGCCTGTAAATACTTATTCCGATTTTATGTATGAAGCCGATACATTGATATATGCTAATGAGGGAAAGAATGTGTATATGTTTGATAAATGGCTGGATGGAGCTTTATTGCCTTCTTATTTGAAAGAATTAGAATATTCGAACCCACGGAAGTTGATTGTTCTCCATACGATAGGTTCACATTGGTGGTATAATTCTCATTTTGAAAAAGAAGTTTTCTCTCCTATTCTCCGTTCAAAAAATATCTCTTCAAGTACTCGGGAGGCTATTATAAATTCTTATGATAATACTATCATATATACTGATTGGTTTTTGCATCAGCTGATTGAAGAATTGAGAGATAAAACAGCTATTCTTATTTATCTTTCCGATCATGGAGAATCTTTGGGAGAGAACGAAAAATATCTTCATGCGGAAGATAATGAACCGCTTCATTATCCGGCAGCTTTTGTGTGGTATTCGGTTAAGTATGAAAATTTGTTTCCTCAGAAAATAGAAGCTATGAAAAGAAATGCTGTGAAACATGTCACTACGAGTTTCATGTTCCACAGCATTTTGGATGCTTCTTCCATTACATCTGTTTATCTGGATGGAGAAGAAAGCATATTCAGATAAAGTCTTATTTCACTTTCAACCGGTCGAAACCTTCTCCATATACTCCGATAACGGAACTTTGAGAGATAAATGCGTTCGGGTCAATGTCTTTCACCAAACGGAAAATGTCGATTGACTGGCGCTTGTAAGCCAGAACGACGAGTACTTTTACATTGTGTTTACTGTACCATCCTATACCGTCCAGAACGGTTACGCCGCGGTGTGTCTCCTTCGTAATACGGTCGGCAATCTTTTCATATTCTTTGGAGAAGATAAAGAATTGCACGGACTGGCGGGCACTGTTCACAATATAGTCTAATACGAAACCGATAACAAACAAAGTTACAAAACCAAATATCACACGTCTCCAGTCATGGAATACGAAGTAACAGGAACTGATGATAATCACATCGCAAAGCATCACCATACGTCCCAGTGTGACGTCTTTATACTTATGTATAATGGCGGCGATAATATCCGTTCCTCCCGTGCTTCCGTTGCAATTAAATACGACTCCGAGACCTGCACCGCACATCACGGCACCTATCATACAAGCCATGAAGTCCTGTCCCGGTCCCAGTATAAGCGGTGGTGTATTGTCGGGACCGTTTACAAGCATTTGGAAAAACCATAAAAAGAATGTCAGCCCGAAGATGGCGAATGTGGTTTTAATACTGAATTTAGGACCCAGTATTTTAATGGCGAATGTCATTAAGACAGCATTGATGATGAAGTATGACCATTGGATAGGAAACCCTGTGGCGTAATAGATGATTGCACCGATACCTGTAGTACCGCCCGTTGTTATCTGATAAGGAATCAGAAACAACGCCCATCCCAAGGCATAACTGATAAGACCGACAGTGATGAAGATATAGTCCCGCAACTCTCTCATCATTTCGGCTTTGGTTGGTTTTGTAATTTGCATATTAGTTAGTTACAAGCTACGAGCTACGAGCTACAAGTGTAGGTAAATGAGACAGGTTGACTTGTCTCTTGTAGCTTGTAGCTCGTAACTTATTTTATTTAATAACAATGTTTACGATCTTCTTCGGAACGACAATTACCTTCACTACTGATTTGCCTTCCATCCATTTAGCCGAACGTTCATCTGTCAATACGGTGCTTTGAATGACTTCTGATGTTTCGTCAGCAGGGAATTCCATATTGAAGCGCGCCTTACCATTGAAAGATATGGTGTAGTTGATTGTATCTTCCACCAGGTATTCTTCGTTGTAAGTAGGCCAGTTGGCATCGCAAACTGAGTCTTCATGGCCCAGTGTATCCCACAACTCTTCACATACGTGCGGAGCGAAAGGAGCCAATACGATAACCAGTTGATTCAATATTTCCTTCTTGCTGCATTTCAGGCTGAATAACTCGTTTACGCAGATCATGAAAGCACTGACGGAAGTATTGTAAGAGAACTGTTCAATATCACTCGTTACTTTCTTAATCAGTTTATGCAAAGATTTCAGTTCTTCCTTGGTTGCAGGCTCATCCGTCACCATATAGTTTCCGTTACGGTCGTAGAACAGTGACCAGAACTTCTTGATGAAGCGGTACACACCGTCGATACCGTTCGTATCCCAAGGCTTGGATTGCTCTACCGGACCGAGGAACATCTCGTACATACGCAATGTATCCGCACCGTATTTCTCAACAATCATATCGGGATTAACGACGTTGAACATGGATTTACTCATCTTCTCCACAGCCCAGCCGCAGATGTATTTACCATCTTCCAGGATAAACTCAGCGTTGGCAAATTCAGGACGCCATGCTTTGAAAGCTTCAAGATCCAGAATATCATTGGATACGATATTTACATCCACATGGAGTGGAGTGGTGTCGTACTGATCCTTCAGATTCAGAGAAACGAACTTATTGCTATCTTTGATACGGTAAACGAAGTTGCTACGTCCCTGTATCATACCTTGATTAACTAACTTCTGGAACGGTTCTTCTACGATAGACACTCCTACATCGTACAGGAATTTATTCCAGAAACGTGAATAAATCAAGTGTCCCGTAGCATGTTCCGTACCACCTACATAGAGGTCGACGCTTCTCCAATATTCATCTATTTTCTTATCAACCAATGCTTTATTGTTATGCGGGTCCATATAGCGCAGATAGTAAGCGCTGGAACCTGCAAAGCCCGGCATAGTATTCAGTTCAAGAGGGAATACAGTAACGTTATCTATTTTTTCATTCTCTACCACACATTTGTTTACGGTGTCCCAAGCCCATTTGGTAGCATGTCCCAACGGTGGTTCTCCGGTTTCGGTAGGAAGGAATTTGGCAACTTCCGGCAATTCAAGCGGCAGACAGCTTTCATCGATCATATAAGGCATTCCATCCTTGTAGTAAACCGGGAACGGTTCACCCCAGTAGCGCTGACGGGAGAAGATAGCGTCACGAAGACGATAATTCACCTTTACGCGTCCCAGATTATGTTCTTTTACGTAGTTCTTGGTCTTTTCGATAGCTTCTTTGATGGTCAGTCCGTTCAATGTAAGATCACAGTAAGGAGTTACATCAGGTCTCGGAGAGTTGCAAACGATACCTTCTTTAGCATCAAAGCTCTCTTCGCTGACATCACAACCTTCTACCAACGGACGGATTTCCAATCCGAAATGTTTGGCGAAAGCATAGTCACGGCTATCGTGTGCAGGTACAGCCATGATGGCACCTGTACCATAACCGGCAAGTACATAGTCGCTGATCCAGATGGGCACTGCCTCACCTGTGAAAGGATTAATGGCATAACTTCCGGAGAATACACCCGTCACGCTGCGGTCTGTAATACGATCACGCTCGGTACGTTTCTTGGTGCGTTCCAGATAAGCGTTAACTTCATCCTTTTGTTCAGGAGTAGTCAGCTGGGCAACCAATTCGCTTTCCGGTGCCAACACCATGAAAGTAACACCGAACATCGTATCTGCGCGAGTCGTGAAGATGGTAAATTCCAGATCGCTGTCTTTTACTTTGAATTGTACTTCGGCACCTTCGCTGCGACCGATCCAGTTTCTTTGAGTTTCTTTCAGAGAATCTGTCCAGTCGATGGTATTCAGTCCGTCCAGCAAGCGTTGTGAATAGGCGGAAACGCGAAGACACCATTGACGCATCTTCTTCTGAACTACGGGGAAACCTCCACGTTCGGATACACCGTCTATCACTTCATCGTTGGCCAGAACCGTACCCAATTGTGCACACCAGTTTACCATCGTTTCACCCAGATAGGCGATACGATAGTTCATCAGGATTTCCTGTTTCTCTTTCTCGCTCTTGGCTTTCCATTCTTCGGCAGTGAAGCTGAGTTCTTCGCCACAAGCCACATTCATACCGTTGGTACCTACTTGCTCGAAAGCCTGTATCAGCTCTTCGATAGGGCGGGCCTGTTGTTCATCATTGCAATAATAGCTGTTGAACATCTTTTGGAATGCCCATTGCGTCCAATGATAATATTCCGGTTCGCACGTACGTATTTCGCGGCTCCAGTCGAAACAGAAACCTATCTTATCCAACTGCTCACGGTAACGGTCGATATTGTTGATCGTAGTAATTGCAGGATGTTGTCCCGTTTGTATCGCATATTGTTCGGCGGGAAGTCCGTAAGCATCATATCCCATGGGATTTAGTACATTGAAGCCCTGCAGTCGTTTGTAACGGGCATAAATGTCCGAAGCAATGTATCCCAGCGGGTGTCCTACGTGTAGGCCCGCACCGGAGGGGTAGGGGAACATGTTTAGTACATAGTACTTCTGCTTCGTTTCATCTTCCTTCACTTGGTAGGTTTTCTCTTCCACCCACCTTTTCTGCCACTTCTTTTCAATCTCCCTGAAATTGTACTCCATAATGGTTTTCTTTCGTTATTTTATGGTTGATACTTAGTTATATACTTTATTAAACGGTGCAAATTTACGGGTTTATTTTCAGATTCATAGCTTAGTACAATAAAAAAGTATTTGTCCGTACCGTACCAGGGATACACTTGCTCCGTACCAAAGCCGTACTTTCTCCGTGTAGAGGTACTTTTGACCGAAGAATGTACGGAGCAAGTACGGTTCGGATACGTTTCAGACAGGTAGCGGAACATTTGAAAATATATATTTTTTCCTGTTTAGTGATGATGTAGTAGAAAAAGGTGGAAAAAATATAAATAAATACTTGACAAAGTAATTTTTATTGCTTATATTTGTGATGTGCTTATTAAAACTAATTCAAGTAATGTAATACAAAAAATGGCTAAGTTAATTCAATAGGATTTTACACAAAGGTGTTTTTAGGATATTTCAAAGGATGAAGTCTGAGAAGATTGCATCCTTTTTTTGTTTATTTTATGCCGAATTGCTGAAAAGTACTCTAATCACATTTTTAAAAAACGTCACCCTTATTTATTAAAAACGTTTTCGGCGTCTATTAAATCTCCTGTTTTATTGTACAAAAAGTAGAAATGGTATATCTTTGCCTGCAATTTATCGGGAACGTATGAATGAGAAGAAAAATTACACCTATCATCTGATAGCGATCTTCACCGTAGGAGTGTGGGGATTAACCTTTATCTCCACCAAAGTTTTAATTGCCAATGGACTTTCTCCGAAAGAGATCTTCTTGCTTCGTTTTCTGATTGCCTATATTGGTATCTGGTTTATATCTCCCCGCAAACTGTTTGCGAACAACTGGAAAGATGAACTTTGGTTGTTATTGGGTGGCATCACGGGCGGTTCCGTTTATTTTCTGACGGAGAATATGGCTTTAGGCATTACATTGGCTACCAATGTGGCGTTTATTGTTTGTACAGCTCCGTTGCTCACCACTATCTTTTCACTGATGATTTATAAGAAGGAAAAGGCTACCCGCACTTTGATAGGCGGTTCACTGATGGCATTGGTAGGGGTGGCAATGGTGGTTTATAATGGGAGTTTTGTTTTGAAAATATCTCCGTTGGGCGATTGTCTTACTTTGGTTGCTGCTCTTTCATGGGCGTTCTATAGTCTGATAATGAAGAAGATGACGGGGAGCTATAATACTATTTTTATTACTCGCAAGATATTTTTCTATGGCATATTGACTACACTTCCCGTCTTTATGTTTCAACCTTGGAAGGCTGACCTTTCTTTGCTCATTCAGCCTTCCGTTCTGTTGAATTTATTGTTTCTGGGTGTAGTTGCTTCCCTGATTTGTTTTGCAATTTGGAATGTTGTACTGAAAAATCTGGGAACGGTACGTGCTTCCAACTATATCTATCTCAATCCGCTGTTCACTTTGGTAGGATCGGCTGTCCTGTTGGATGAACATCTGACAATCATTGCGTTGATTGGTGCAGGTTGCATTATGGGTGGGGTGTATATTGCAGGAAAGAAGTAACACGTATTTTCAACACATGAATTTATTTCTTTGCAAATAGGATGATATTCTCCGGTTGCGTGCTGTGTTCTGCCGTCAGGTTCCAGGAATTGTCTTTCTTGTTCCATTTATAGCTTTGGTAATTCGCACCCATTGCGTTTATCTGGTAAACGGCTTTGGCTTTTACATCGGTATAAGCGTTAGTTTTGTTGTTCCATGCTACATATTCCATGTTTATATCTGTTCCATCGTATGAGAAGTTCAGACAATATTGTTTTTCAAAACGTTGGTTGTCCTTATTCCATTTCAGTACCTCTTTGGCTGATACACGTCCTTCGGCATTGTACGCATAGTTATACTGCAAATGATGATGCAGATACTTCTTGTTTTCTACTTTGAATACGGTTTCCGTCTTTACGCGGCCCTCGTTCATTTCCGTGTTGTAGGCGAAGCCTTCCAGATTGTTACCGCTTACTGCGTTTACTACTGATGTCAATGCGAATACTACTGATACTACTAAAGCTTTCATAATGATTTTATTTTTTAAGTTATACATTCTTGTTTCTTTCGATGTTGCAAAGATAGGGCAAGGGTGCGGGGTGGAATGTTATCGCAATGTTATCATTAGGTTAACACAGAAATTCCGGTGATTGTATTAACTGCAAATATGGCTTTGTATCTTACTAAATCAGTACCTGGGGTAGGGTGCTGAAGTGATAGGATAATAGGCTTTTTCATAATTTATCAGGTGCTTCTTTTTCAAAAAGAAAGTATTTTGTATTTTTATCTTTTCCGGAAAGAAATTAAATAAACTGTCTTTATGAAGAGGAAGAAATAAATGTGTGTGAATATACGATTCGTGTTCTTCCTATATGGAAATGGATGCTGAAAACAGTATCTTTGTCCCCAAAATAATGACAAGATGAAGCTCCGTTCGCTTTACATCCTTTCTATTGTTGGACTGTTTCTCGTTGTAGTGATACAATTGGGAGGGATGATGTATGCTTATGACAGTTATAAGAAAGAAGCCAAACGTACACTGGACGAATGTTTCCGGCAGGCTTTTATAGAGACGGTAGATAATCAAATCAACAACCTGCCCTTTCCCGACTATACTATTCCTTTCTATTCGTACATACCTAAAGATGAGAATAGACCTATGGATAATGAAGTTTTTCTGGGATATCAACAGGCCGCTTCTTTCCTGCAAGATGTTTATCAGGTGACGATACCTCTGGATGAGATGGAAAGGACGTTGGAAAAGAAACTGAAATGGAAGAATATAGACCGGACCGTGTGGATTGATGCGGCTGAAGACCATAGCCAGTATTCTGCCTACAGGCGTTTCAAGACAGTGGTCTCCGATACTGCATGGCTGAATGAAAAGAAAGGGGAAGCTATAGAAGCGGCTATTATCGCCCCTTTCCTTCCGCTTGTAAAAGATATATTCTTCTTGTTTCTTCCTACTTTGTTGCTGACCGCTTTTCTTATTTATAGTTGGGCGCAACAGATGAAGTATATCATCAGCCAACGGCGGGGCATTGAAGAACAACGTTCTGCCTTCTATACTTTGGCGGAGAAAATGAGACAGCCGATAGGTGAAGTGCGTAGCCGGATTCGCGGACAACGGTGGGAAGAGATAGAAACATCGGGTAAACATATTCTGGATATGACGGAAGAAACACTCTCCGCTGCCAAAGAAGAAGAATGGAAAAGGCAGGCGCGTAAGCAGCACTCTTTCAAGATATTCTTTATAATTAGTCTGCTGGCCAGCTGTTTGTTGATGGTGGCCTGGTTCGTTTATTTGTATCGTACGGCTGCCCGTGAGATGGTTTATCAGGTGAATGACTGTTTTGAGGCTGCTTTTTATGATGAAGTGATGTATAACCGTTATCCTTTGTTCCGCTCGCAACCCGGAGAAAACAGAGAATCCGAAGAACGGATAAAAAGAAGCGAGTCGCCTTTTGCTGAAGAGCAAAGAGAATATTTAAAAGGAAAAGAGGCAGAGTATACTATAAATATATTGTATGTGGTGCATACGCACAATACGATTGATCAAAATTACCGTCTTCGTGCAGCTTTGATTATGCAGAAACATTTGGAAGGAGTAGAGATGAATTTCCAGTATCTGGATTCTGCCTTTACCGGACATCTCAGCCGGTTGGGAATGAAGTCACGCAGTGGAATCCGTCAGTTCCGCTATCCTTCAGACAGTACGGTTGCACAGTCAGGATATACTTCTGTGAAGTACGGTGACTATACTTCCCGGTTTATACCGTTGAGGGAAGACAGTACGCTTTGCGTGCAGGGAGTTGTGAAGAACCCTTATCGTTATGTGGCGACTTCTATCTGGTATCTTTTGCTGCCCCTATGGATTACATTCCTAGTAATGCTAGATTGTATCTTCGGTCAGGTGAAAGTGCTCCGTATGCAGCATCGCCTGGAGCAGTTTCAGAAAGACTTTACCTACGCTATGATTCATGATATGAAGTCTCCGTTGAACTCCATACTGATGGCGGCACATGTATTGGCAGGGGGGAAACTGGCGGATAAGCCTGAAAAAGAAGAGAAATACCGTCGGGTGATGACGGAAGAAAGCGAGCATCTGCTGGCTTTATCGAACAGGGTATTGATGCTGACACAATTGGACGAAGGGCATTTGGAGTTGCATAAGGAAGAAGTCGTCCTGCGCTCCTTGCTCGATGATCTGATAGCGAAGATTTCTTTGAAATCTAATAAAAAAGTGGAATTCAATACGGTTTATCATCGTTGTGAGACGGTCTATGCGGATGCTTTCTGCCTGCGTGAAGTGCTGGGAAACTTGTTGGACAATGCGATCAAGTATTCTCGTGAAGAGGTGAAAATAGACATTATCTGTGAGTCGGAAAGGGGAGTCTGCAAAATTAAGGTATGCGATAACGGGTTGGGTATCTCCTTGAAAGACCAGTCGCGTATCTTCAATCGCTTTGAACGCTCTGCGGCGGCACGCAGTAGTAAAGGGGGGGCCACAGGTTTTGGCTTAGGTTTGAACTATGTGCAGCAAGTGATGCTGGCACATGAGGGCAGGGTAGAAGTGGAGAGTGAAGAAGCCCGTTTCAGTGAGTTTACTCTTTATTTTCCGGCACGATCCTGACTTTACCATATATGGAATCGCAACTCCTGTGAACAGTCGTTGATAAATGCATCTTTGCCGAATGAACGCAGTTTCCAGAGGATGCAGATATCGTCCATGCTACCGATAAGCAAGAATGTTCCGAATAATGTGAAATAATAATTCCTTGTTGCCATGCCGCACAAAAGAGGAAGGATGCCTAACAACAGAATAGGTAAGAAGCAGGTTGTGCGATATTGCCACATTCTGATGGGTTCGTTGCAGTGGCAGAAACGTATACCTCCCTTATGCTTTACGAAAGAGATGGACCGGAAACCTTTGGGCGAGAAGATTCCGAAGAAAAGTGCATGAAGCAATAGATTTACTCCAAAGCCTGCCAGGGCGCACAACCAGAATATCAGCAATGATACATGAGCTATATCTTCTCCATGTATCCATCGGAATAAGAGCAGTATGGGTACTGTAAAAAGGATTGCAGCCAGTATTCCATACTTATTGATCTTATTTCCCGAAACCATGATTTCGGTTCCTTTCTTGCTTTGTACAATGGAGATATCCGCTTTCATCATTTGTTCTTTCTATTAATTGAAGAATATATTTGCAATGGCGTGTTTGAGTCCTGTGTACGCAGGATTGACTGTGGCCATTAATACGTAAGCTGCCAAAACGATTGCAATACCTTTTGCAAATTCGATTCCTATTTTCTGAAATTTCTTCATGACTTGTTTATTATTTAAGTGATACATTGGGGTTATTTCGATGTTGCAAAGGTAAGGCGGCAGGGAGAGAAGGAATGTTATCGCAATGTTATCTTTAGGTTAACGATTATAAGTCGGTGTGCAAGTTTAGTAAGGTATAAAGAGCTAATAAAACTTACTGGCAAATCCTTTTTGTATGGTTATGAATCAGCTACAGGCTACGAGCTACAAGTACCTTTCGGAATATAGCGCAGCTACTTGTAGCTTGTAGCCGGTAGCTCGTAACTTTTCCAGCATGAATTAGATCATTATCCTTAGTTTTGCCTGTTATTCTATCGGGCTATTCCCCTTATAATTGAAAATATCCCCTTGCTTCTTCTCTGATTGATAATAATAATCAGTTGAAAAACAAAGGCTTATAATAAAAATAAGACTCTTTATTTGTCCCCCCTGTTTCTTTCCTGTTTTATGTCTATCTTCTTATTTTTGTTCCGTTCTCGTAAGTAGATACGATATAACTATTATTAATCTATATCAGAAAGTAAAATTATGGAAAACCAGGGAATACTTCTTTATATCGGAATAGCCCTTATCATCTTATTGGTACTTTGGTATATCTGGACTGCCAATAATCTGATTGCAAAACGGAATCGGGTAAAGCAATGCCGTAGCGGCATTTGTGTGGCATTGAAGCAGCGGAACGATATGATACCGAATTTGGTAGCTGCCGTAAAGTCCTATATGGGGCATGAGAATAAGACACTAACCCGTATCGCGGAACTTCGCTCGCGAACTTTTCAGCCTTCACAGGAGAGTGAACAGATAAAAACCGGTAATGAGCTTTCTTCTTTAATCTCCAAACTTCAATTATCCGTAGAAGATTACCCGGAACTGAAGGCAAGCGAGCAGTTCACCCGACTGCAAAGGAGCATTGAAGATATGGAATTGCAACTGCAAGCCATACGCCGCACCTATAATGCTGCGGTCACCGACTATAATAACTCCATTGAGATGTTTCCCTCTTCCATCGTGGCCGGCCGGCAGAATCATCATCAGGAAGAACTGATTGATATTCCCGAACAGGAACAGCGGAATGTGGATGTCAGTGCACTTTTAAAGTAGTAGACGTAATATGGAATCAATTGACTTCAGAAGCCTTTCCGAAAGGCTTCGTACCGAACTTTCCCGTGTATATTTCTGGCAGAAGATTGTTCGTATTCTGAGCATCATAGTCTATCTTTTTGTGTTTTGCTGGATGATGTTCGTCCTGTTTGGGGGCTATCTTGTTGGATATATCGGCTTAGAGAACTACAGTGTGGTTACGCAATACATTTTCCCGGTCTTTATGGGATTTATTGTGCTGAACTTCGCATTCAGCCGTTCTCTTATGAAATTCCAAGGGCAGGAAAATGATATCATGCGCAGCATTATGTCTGCTATGTTTCCATCCGTTCTTTTTTCCTTCTCTTCGCAACTGGACCAGCGTATATTATCCGGTAGCAGGCTCTTTAATTCTTCTTTCTCCGATCCGGCACTGGCGGCTACCACCTATGCTTATCTGGAAGTGCCGCGGGGAGATCGTACCCTTTATATAGCCGATATAGGGGTTTCCTATGGACTGATGAATAAGTTGGAACTGAACTCTGTAACAGGCTATTTGGTGATGCTTTACCGTTATGTGCTCCGTCCGCTGTTCGCCTCCAGGTACGAAAGTAGTGCGCATAACTTCCGCGGGATGTTTGGCTGGTGCCGCCTGGAGCGTAGTTTTAAGGGCAGCACGATTATCCTGCCCGACCATCTGGAACAGAAGACCGGCTATCTGGCAAAGAATATCCAGGGCTTGAAGAAACGCTATAATGCCCGCTTCGTTCATCTGGAAGACCCGGATTTCGAGAAGTATTTCGTGGTTTATGCCGATGACGAAGTAACCGCCCGTATGATACTGACACCGGCGGTCATGCGCCGGATTACCCGTCTGCGCGAAACATTCGGGCACGATATGATGCTCTCTTTCAACAAAGGTACTTTTTATTATGCAGGAGTGATGCCCGACGGTTTCCTCTGCCTTCGCAAGCGGGCACTGGACAATGAACATCTGCTTGAAGAGATATACAATGATATAAACCTTGCCTGTCAGGTGACAGATATCCTTTAAAACCATATTATAACATGAAACAAACACTTACATTTATTCCTCCCGTAGTGGACTCCACGCAAAGTTCCATTCATACGGAGGCTTACGAAAAGAGCGTGGACTTGTATAACCAAGGCGAGTACCTGCAAGCTTTCCACAGTTTGCTGGATTACCTGAATGCGGACTTCCGGACGAAGTATGGTAATGCGGATGGTACTGAATTTCATATTCCCCACGGTTCTATCCTGGTGCATATTTCTGTAAAAGACGGATTTTACCGTATCAGTGCCGACTTCCTGAACTTGCCCGAGAAAGGGCGTGTAGCCATGCTTCGACAGATTGCAGACTTGAATCTGAACAAGCTGCTGTTGCCTCGCTTTGTGAAGGACAACGATAAGTTGAGAATGGAGTACACGTGTTCTCTCTCGCAGAACCATCCCCATAAGATGTACTTCGTGTTACAGAATATCTGCCATATCGGTGATAAATATGATGACGAGTTCTGTACGAAGTTCGGTGCTACACGGTGCTATGAGCCGCAGGTCACCTCTTATCCGCAGGAAGAGATAGACCGCATTTATGAAGGTTTGCAAATCTTGGGCCGCGAAACACTGGAAGCTGTGAAAGAGTATGATGCCGACCGGAAATATGGCTACTCCTGGAATGTGCTCGATACAACTTTCTATCAGATTTCCTACTTTGCCCGTCCGCAAGGCCAGTTATTGAATGATCTTGATAAAGCGGTGGACGATATGGATGCCGAATTACCTACTGCCGAGGTGGTAGCGAAAGGAAAGGCTTTCCTTGAGAAATTGCTCGCCATGCCTAAGGAGGAACTGGCGGCTGATCTTTATTTCGTAGATACATTGGTGTCTACCAAGCGCCGTTCGTCTCTGAAGAATATGCAGGAGAACTTTATGAGTGTCTATAAAGAAGCTACTGAAGCCATTCAGACGGAAAATTATGAGCGGAGTGCGGTACGTCTGCTCTATATTTTCTATGAGGCTTACTTCTATAATGATGTGCAGGATGACATCAACGTGATTCTTTCGCATGCGCTTGAAAAAGCAAGCGGCAAGCCGATGGAGGATGCGTCTGAAATCCTTTACAATGCGATGGATAAAATAATGGAAGGTGACCTGGAACCGGATGAAGATGACCTGGAAGAGATATCGGCAGAAGCCATCGAACAAATGCAGGGTATGGCAGCATCTCTGCAAGAAGAAATCATGAAGGCGCAGGCCGATATGCAGGCTGCCATGATGAGGGGAGATATGGCCGAGTATATGCGTCTGGCGCAGGAACTTCAACAGAAGATGATGCAACAGGCACTTGGCGGACAACAATAACAGATTAAAAACAATGAATCAATGGAACAGAACAATATATATCAGTTGGTTTTCAAAGTAACCCATGCAGGTGGATCAGGCAGCTGTTTCTATCTGAAAGACTATGATCTTTTTGTGACGAACTACCATGTGGTGAAAGGCTTTCATGCAGTGGCGGTACATGATAATGACCGGAATCCTTATCTGGCTAAGGTGGTACTGGTGAACCCTTCATTGGACATAGCCCTGCTGTCCGTAGACGGTGATTTCTCAGCTCTGCCTTCCCTGAATCTGGCAGGAGATAATTCCTTGTCCATCGGTGGAAAGGTTTGTGTGGCCGGTTATCCTTATGGCATGCCTTTTACGGTGACCGAAGGTTCTGTGTCTTCGCCCAAACAGCTGGTGGATGGAAAGTACTATATACAGACTGATGCGGCAGTGAATCCCGGTAACTCCGGCGGTCCTATCTTCAATGAAAAGAACGAAGTGGTAGGTGTAACGGTGAGTAAGCTGAGTAATGCCGACAATATGGGTTTCGGCATCCGTGTGGAAGCATTACGGAAGCTGCTTGAATTTGTGGAGGCTGTGGACCGTACAGCTTTTCAGGTGCAGTGCGACAGTTGTGACGAGCTGATATCGGAAGAGGAAGAATTCTGCCCTTCATGCGGCGAAAAGCTGCCCGAGGGTATCTTTGAAGAGCGCGAACCGTCTTCATTGAGTACCTTCTGCGAACGTGCCATCCGTGAGATGGGAGTTAATCCGATTCTTGCGCGTGACGGTTATGACTCCTGGACATTCCATAAAGGCAGTTCCGAAGTGCGTATCTTTGTTTATGAAAATACTTATCTGTTTGCTGTTTCTCCTATCAATCTGTTGCCAAAGAAAGAGGTGGAAAGGGTGCTCGATTATATCCTGGGTGAAGATTTCAGTCCTTACAAACTCGGTATTGAAGGACGCCAGATCTACATAGCATATCGTGTACATCTGTCTGACATTACGGATGCATCGGAAGATGAAATCCTGACTAATCTGGTGAATCTGGCATTGAAAGCCGATGAGATGGATAATATGATGGTAGAAGAGTTTGGTTGCGAATTTTCTGAATATTCTAAACACGAAGACTGACTTTAAGTAATAATTGCAAACGCGGCTGCCTATAAAGATTATCGATTATCTTTTGGCAGCCGCGTTTTTTCATTGGAAACTGTAAGAGAGAATTCTTGTTAGAGTAATTATCTGTTTGCCAGCAAAGCGTTGTTCCAATTTGTTGCATTGTGTTCTGTTACCAGATTCCAGGAGTTGTTTTTCTCATTCCAGTTGTAAGCCATGTAGTTCATGCCATTCTCGTTCATCTGATAAACGGCTTTGGCTTTCACATTTGTGTAATCACCGGCTTTGCTGTTCCATGCTACATATTCCACATTTACTTCGTTGTCGGTGTAGCTGAAGTTGAGGCAATACTGCTTTTCAAAGCGGCTGTTGTCTTGGTTCCATTTCAGGATTTCCTTTGCGGATACACGTCCTTTTTCATCATGTGTGTAGTTGTATTGCAGGTGGCGTTCCAGGTACTTGCCCTCTTTTATAATCGTTTTATTTTTTAAGTTATACATTTCGTTACTTTTGATGTTGCAAAGATAGGGCAGGGGTACGAGGATGAATGTTATCGTAATGTTATCGTTAGGTTAACGACACTTTTGCGACTTTGGAAAGCTCTCTTGTTTTTTTAGAGTTGTATGTATTTTTATATTCCTCTTTTAATCAGTGAGATGCTGATTTCCGTTCGTTTCTTTTCATCCTACCTTGCCATTGGTTGGAAAGAACGCATTCTCGTCCGATATAAAAAGTAGTGCATTACTTCGTGATCCATAGTTATTTGCTATTTTTGCAGGCGAATATAAACGGATAAGATGAAATTACGTACTGTCATCTCTCTTTCACTTGTGAATCTGATTGCTGTTGTGTTGATACAGTTGGGCGGAATGCTTTATGCTTTTCATGCACAGATGCAGGAAGCGGAGAAATCACTGAACAAGTGCTTCTGGATGTCTTTCACGGAGACAGTGGATAATCTGGTGAACAACCTTCCTTATCCTGATAATTCAATAGCTGTCATAGCGTATGCACCCAACCCTAAATACAAGCGGATGGATGGGGATGAAAGGAATAAGCGTACTTCCCAGCAGGCGGCACAGGCTTTGCAACGGGTGTATGGAATAAAAGAAATTCCGTTAGCCACCATAGATAGCGTGTTGCACAATAAGTTGCGGAAGTTAGACATGGATGGGACGCTGACCGTGGAGCGCATTAATGTAAATACAAATGAGGTGCTGGCAAGTACCAATCCTCAGGTAAGTATCCGTAACTTTGCCGCTGTTACTTCCGAAACAGCTTTCACCTTTAAATCCCGTGGGGAGGCTGTTCGTGCTATTCTTTCTTTTCCTGCCAAGGAGATGGAGAAGAAACTCCTGTTACTGTCATTCATTACATGGCTATTGTTGGGTACGGCTGTCTATGCCTTGATTGTACAGATGAAGTCGGTGTTCCGTCAGCGGCATAACTTGCAGAAACAACAACAGGACTTCTATACGTTGGCTGAAGAAATGAAACATCCCGTCAGTCGGATGAAGAACTTGATAACCACAGAAAACTGGCAAGAGATAGAGGCACAAAGCAACGTACTCTTTGAGAGAACCAATGCTACTCTGGCACATGCCAAAGCAGAAATCCGGCAAGGAAGTACAGGCAGGCCTATTTCTCTTAAAGCAATTTCTATAGTCAGCTTGGTGGGAGTATTCCTGTTGCTGGCTGTCTGGTCGGGATATTTGTATTATACGACCTCTCAAAAGATACGGTATCAGGCGGAGGAGCAATTGGAAGAGGCTTTCTACCGGGAGGCAGACTTACATAGGTATCCGCTTTTTACTAAGGCTAACCCTGATTTTAATTGGGATAGCTCGCCGGGAGAATTTCTCCCTTATCCGCAGCGTATGATGGACGAGCTTTATAAGGTATATCTGGAGAAAGGTTATCGCTACCGGATACAGTTGCTTACCATTCGGCATCTTTACAATAAGTTTGATGAAGGCTTCCGTATGAAGATGGTTTATGATATACAGGATACAATCAGTCTGCGTAGCCGTGTGCCTATTCCGTTTTCCTTGCAGTTTGCCGACAGTGTGTTCAGAAAACAGCTTTTGGAAACAAGTTTTCCGGATAGGGCGGATATCCATTGGATCAGATATCCGTCCCGGGAGTTGATACTTTATACAGGTAGTCCGGCTGTTGACTTCGGGGATATCACTACCCGGTTGTTTCCGTTGGATAAGGATAGTACGAGTTGCATCTTTGCTGTGGTTCGTTCACCACAACGTACTATTATGAGTACCACATGGTATATGCAGGTGCCGCTGCTTATTGCTTTCCTTTTCGTATCTCTCTGTGTTTTCTTTCAGATACGTATGTTGCGGGCACAGCGTCGGTTGGAACAGTTTCAGAAGGACTTTACTTACTCCATGATACATGATATGAAGTCACCGTTGCAGTCTGTCATGATGGGAGCGCATATCCTGGCAGGTGGTAAGTTGGCGGATAAGCCGGAGAAGCTGGTCCGCTACAGGCAAGTGATGGGGGATGAGTGCGAACATCTGCTGACACTTTCCAATCGTGTAGTAATGCTGACAGAGATAGACCGTGGAGAACTGGAACTACATAAAGAAGAAATTGCCCTAAGACCGTTGCTGTGGGATATAGCGGAAAAGTATCAGTTGAAAGCGGCGAAGACGGTTCATTTTGATATCGATTGTGAAGAAGGATGTAGTGTTTATGCGGATGCTTTCTGTCTGCGTGAGATACTTTCCAATCTGGTGGACAATGCTGTCAAATACTCTAATGAAGAGGTTCTGATCGTTCTTTCAGGTACAAAGACAGAGGATGGAACCATTGTTAGAGTGCATGATAACGGTATTGGCATCCCTTTGAGCGAACAGCATAAGATATTCAATAAGTTCGAGAGGATTGCTTCCGGTAGTCGTAAGACGGGTGCATCAGGTTTCGGGTTAGGATTGAATTATGTGTTGCAGGTGGTGAGTGCCCACGGCGGTATGGTGAAGGTAGAAAGTATGGAAGGGAGTTACAGTGAATTTACGCTACAATTCCCCTTGCGTTAAAAAAGCCTGCTGGCAAAGATGAAATGTACTCAACTATTTGTTATTCAGATAGCCTTTTACTATTTTTGTATACAGAGTCCGTAAAAAACAAAGGAGGTAGATTATGACACGCAGGGTTGGCATATCTTGGCTCCCAATTCGTTGGGGATTATTTTTTCTGTTCATTTCTGGTTTGCAGTTGCTTTCTGCACAGGAAGATAGTACACGCTTCACTCTTGATAGTATGTTGATAAAGCCGAAAGCTACATATCAGCTTCCATCCGTCAACCTGCTTCCCGAAAAAACCGTATATCCTTTGATAAATCCTATACAGTTAGGTGATTTGCCTTCTTTCTCCTTGAAAGAGGAACTCCGTATCCCTTATCATATAAATCCTTCTCCGCTATTCCGGGGCGATTATAGTACGGGAGGCGTATTAAGGCAATTTCCTCATGGAGCGGTATTCGGTTCCGGGGGCCAGACCAGTATTCCGGGCATCGGGCGTTTCAATAATGCTTCGTTAGGATATCAGCATATCTTTAATGATCGGCTATCATTGCAACTTCGTGCCAATGCCATGAAGATAAATATGTCTCGTATCACCGGGCAAGCCTTCAGTACTGCGGGTAGGCTGACTTATCGTGCTTCCGACCGGGTTGCCTTCAATGTCTTCGGTTCGTATGATATCGGTAATTCTTACGGGATGAGCACTAATAGTTATGGTGCTACGATGTCTCTTGATATGTCCGAACGTTTTGGTATGGAGGTTGGTGCCCAGCGCTATTACGATGCCATGCGTGGAGGTTGGCAGACGGTCCCCGTTGTGATACCTTATTATCGCTTTGAGAAGTTTAAGCTGGGGTTGGATGTAGGCGGAATAATGTACGAAATTCTGCGCAACGTGGTGTTTGATAAACGTGGCGGCGGTGACTTTGGTGGAGGCCCTACGATTAGACCGCCAAAGTTTTCATTTCCGATAAAATGATTTCCTAAATCTTTCTTGATATGTACCGGATTATTGAGATGTGCCAGTTGTGCAAGCCTGTTGTGCATATCCTATTGTGAAGAGCATGTTTGCGATAATTAGTATAAGAATGAATGATATCGCAATGTTATCTTCGGGTTAACGAATAATTTATTACTTTTGTGGCATACAACTGGAAGTTAATACAATTCATATCAAAGACATGGATACAATAAAGTTATTGTTAGTTGAGGACGATCCCAGCCTGCGTTACATCGTTCAGAGCGGATTGGAAGATATCATAGAGGGCTATGAAGTGTTGGCAGCTGCCAATGGTGAAGAAGGATTGGCAATGTGGAGGGAACACCATCCCGATGTCATTCTTTCGGATATAGAAATGCCCATCATGGATGGTTATGAGATGGTGAAGCGCATCCGTGAGGTGGATAAAGAGACGCCTATAATCTTTTCTTCCGGTTTGGTTTCTCCCAAAAATGTATTGAAAGGCTATGAGTTGGGAGCCAACAATTATATCAAGAAACCTTTCATTCCCGAAGAACTGGATGCCCATATTCATGCTTTGTTGAAACTCTCCAAAGGTGAAAAGAGTAAGGACGAAAGCGAATGTTACAAGATTGGAAAGGAATATGTGCTTGATGCTACGCACGCCATATTGAAACATTCATCCGGTGAAAACAAGACATTGACCGCCCGTGAAGCAGGACTGTTGCAAATGCTTTGTGAGAACAGAGGTGATGTAGTACGTCGTGAAGCCATTCTTGATAAGTTCTGGAATACGGAAGATGATTATTTTGCTTCCCGCAGCCTGGATGTATTCGTCACAAAACTCCGTAAGTTGATAGCTGAAGATTCATCAGTCAGCATTAAAACGGTGAAAGGTGTGGGGCTGATGCTGGAAGAATGAAACATTAGTAATTAAGAATGTAAATACCGGGATAATGAGATATAAATTTCATCATCCCGTTTTTTTTTGGAATACAAGTTATAAAGGAAGTTGCTTTTCTTGCAGATGAATCAGAGAAAATATCTGATTCCAGAAAAAGATGTTATCCGATTCGGAAAAGTGAATCAGATAGTAGTAATTATAAAAATATGGGGACAAGCAAGAAAATATATATTTGGTAGCAGGTAATGTTGCTCCTTCATTGGTTCTTCATGAAAAGCTGCGGGTGGAATCACTCCCTTTATGCAAATGTCCCCTTATTTGTCTATCCTTTCTATCGAGTTATTATTTGAAAAACAGTTGTTTAGTTTGTGGGTTGTCCCCTTCATTTATCCCCCACGATTGTTTCATTATTTACAGGTTACTTTTTACTTTTGTTTTCATACGATAACCAGGAAAGATGGAACTATTATTAATCATTATAAAAAGTAATATTTATGGAAAATCAAACAAAACTCTACCCAAGCTATATGGGTGAATTCTATGCAGCAAACCCGGTGAAATTTGAAAAAAGAAAGAACAATGTTAAGCCGATGCTTTATTATGGATTGGCTGTAGTCGCTGTTATTATTGTTATTTTTCCTGGTTTTATCCCTGTAGCGGGTTGGTTGGTTCGGACGGTCGGAGTAATTGCTGTATTAATATGCCTGCTTGCAGCGTATTTGAGCAATTTCGATTATTATAATAGCGAGAGTGGGGGTAAGATCAAAGAGGTGGGTTTGAAGAAGTTCAAGCGCGATGAAACCGATATAAACAGAATCCTGGAAGCGTTTCTCAGAAAAGACTTTGAGTATCTGGCAGAGTTGCCCGGAGCATACAGTGCACCGGTTCAGATTCATGTGGAAGAGGATAAATTAGGGCAGGAGATGTATTGCTTACTGACTTCTTACGATTCTGACAGCAATATTATCGGTCTGACCAATGTCCTGACCTTATCAGGAAACGATTATCTCGATCATGCGGATGTAATAAGGCAGATGCTTAAAGATGCGGAAAACGATTGATTCTTAAATTGTAGGACATAATGAAAAAGCTGATTTTATTTATTGGCCTTTTGCTTTTTGCTTTTGTCTTTCTGAATGTCCGCTCGCTTTTCTGTATTTATGAGTAGAAAGAAATTTAGGCCCAAACAGCAACCGGTTCAGGGCGAAGATGCCTCTCGACAGCAGCCGAAGAAAAGAATGGCACTATGGAAAATCCTGGTGCCTGTCTTTGTCTTTCTTTTCCTGTTGCATTGCAGGATGTGGTATATAGAAGAGGAAATGCTGATGCATACTGCATTTTCTTCCGGCAGCTATTTAGGATTGAATCGGAAAATCGTTATTCTCCTTATGGCAATAACGATGTGTAGCTGGATGGTTTATATCTATAAGAAAAGCACTGGGAAGTGGTATCATTGGAGAAACTTCGTCTATGCCTTTATGTGCGGAGGTATTGTAGTGGGATTATGTACCAATGTGCTGGTCGTCTTTCTGTTCTGGCTGAACAGTTGCTTTACTTCCGGGGTACAGACCCGTGAGTATATAATTGTCAATATCGCTCCCCATGACAGGACGCGTAAGAGTCACAATCCACGTTCTGCTGCATGGTTGCTGAATACATTTTCTTACGGGGAGATATTTATACAAGGTGACTGTTACACTCGCATCTACTTGCCCATTGACTCTGCATATCGGCTCAGCGGTGAACGAGGCATCTATCTTAAAATAGAGTTGGAAGACGGCTGGCTGGGATGGGGAGTAATACGGAAGATCAATTCGGTGACCACAACAAAAGTATCGGAAAAAGTAGAAGTTCGTTTCCTTGAAGATGAGCAGGCACAGGCGTCTGATTCTTGTTTGCACGAAAAAAATGAAAAAGCTTTTAAATATACATGGAGGGATATTCATATCTTTGCCAAACTGAGGAATATTAATTTATCAGATACTACCCACGTCAGTGTAAATCAGTATATAGACGGGCAAAAAGGTATTCCGGTATGGGAGATTGATATACGCGATTCCATTCAGCCGGATATGGCCAGAGTGATATTGATTCATGGAGAGACTGGAGAAGTGATGATGGATTCGTATGAATAACACGATATTGAAGATGAGATTGAAGAGTTTGATAGGAATAATCCTGTGGGGCGGTATGTTGGCTTCTTGCGGCCCTGATAATCGCGTGGCCTTGGCGGAGAAGCTGATGGCAGAAAAGGAGACAGACAGTGCCATAGTAGTGATGAATGAGATTAAAGAACCGTTGCATAACTTATCGAAGCGCGATTATGCACTTTATGCCTTGCTGATGTCCGAGGCTGTCCACAGGAAGCAACAGTTGAATGCGGCTACAGATACCCTGCTGCTACCTGCAATTAAATATTTCAGCCAATCGGGCGATTCTCTTTATGCCGAACGGGCCCTTTACTGCAAAGCACATCTGGACAGACGGCTTAACCGGATGAGCGATGCCATGCAGTCTTTTCTGAAGGCTCTGCTTTTCCTGCAAAATAGTGGTAATCATGAGCAGCTCTACCGGGTGAATACTTGGTTGGGAGTTGTCTGCCTGAATCAGGAAGAATATTCCGGTAAGGTGCGTTATTCCAAAGAAGCCTTGAAAGCGGCTTTGGATCTGGGAAATATGTTCTATAAGAATATGGCCTTGTGCGATATTTCTACCGGATATTTGTTTCTGAATCAATTGGATAGCGCCCTTTATTATGCTCAGGCGGCCTATGAGGCGGCTTTAGCCGATTCTGTTCCTCAGCAGCTTCCTTTCATCTATACAAATCTGGGTAGTATCTATTCCCAGAAGGGAGAACCCACCAAGGCGCTGGACTACATTAATAAGTCTATAAGTCTTCGTCCGGCTAAGGATACTGTGAGAATTCTTTCGCTCTATGGGGCAAAGTTGGAGTTGTTTGGGAAACTGGGACAATATGATTCGGCATATCACTATTTTCAGAAAGTTATCTCCAGTCCAAATCCTTCTTCGGTGGCCGATGCCTATAATAATATGGCGAGAATATATCATAAGATGGGTCGTGCTTCAGATGCCTATCCTATGCTACAACGTTTCATTGAGTTGTCCGATACCATACGCAAGTATCGTCATACTGAGGAAGCCATTGCATTGCAGGAGCTTTACAAACACGAACAGCTTTCGGTGGAAAACCTGTATTGGCGCACCCGGGCTGCGGAAAGGCAGCGTAATGTGTATTGGATGACCACAATCTCTTTGCTGTTGGTTTGGGTGGCAAGTGCGGTATATTTCATCTATCGCCGTAACCGTAATCGCCTGATGGCGCAGCAGCATCAGCTCGTGCAACAGGAAAAGGAACTGAAGCAACAGCGTAAGGTCACTTCCGAGAGTCTTCGCCGCATGGTGGAAATGGAACAAAAAGAAGCAAGGCTGAAGGAAACCTTTTTCAGGAGATTAAGCCAGAAGGTGGTGCAAGAATTAGAGAAGGGCGGCAATGTCATCCTTTCAGATGAAGACTGGGATGACATTGTGCAGAATGCTGATATTATCTTCGACAACTTTACGAAACGCTTGCAGCAGACTTACCCAAGTCTCAATAAAGACGACTTGCGTTACTGCTGCATGGTGAAAATGCAATTATCTCAGTCGAGTATGGCACAAGTGATGCATCTGGAGCGGGATTCCGTGAAGAAACGCCTGAAACGTATCCGTATGGAAAAGATGGGGGCGGATAGTGGTATTACACTGGAAGAACTGCTGTATAACTTTTAAAGTAAGGTAGGACTGTCCTAAACTCAAATCGTATCTTCATTATCTTGCAACTCCTGACTAAGTTTATCCTCCAGTTCTTCAATGGACGGCAGCCCGGATTTGATATTTTGGGGAAATGCTTTGCCTAATTCATAATCTGAAATCCCTATCGGCTTGAGTACATCCCGTAAGGCGTATTCGGCCATGATACGGTCTTTGTTCTGGCAAAGAAGTAAGCCGATGGTCTGGTTATCCCCTTCCCGGCAAAGAATATCATCCACTGCCGAACAGTAGAAATTCAGCTTGCCGATATATTCAGGCTGGAACTCACCCCGCTTTAGCTCAACGACTAAATATCGGTGCATAAAGGCATTGTACATAAGAATGTCAATGTAAAAGTCCTTTTCCGACACTTTGATATGGTACTGCCTGCCCATGAAAGCGAAACCTGCCCCCATTTGTAGAAGGAACTTCTCTATATGTTTAATCAGACCTAACTCTACGTCTCGTTCATCGTACTCGTCGGTAAAAGTTAGCATATCGAAGATATAGGGATCTTTCAAAGTTTCTTTTACTTGCTTGGCTTGTATTTCGGGAAGGGTGGCATCGAAATTATTTGCCAGTGCTCCATGAACATTATAATAGTCCTGATTGATGGCTTCGACCAGAAAGTTACGCCCCCAACCGTTTTTGAGGCACTGTATCATATACCAATATCGGGCTTTGAGGTCTTTTACTTTTTGCATCAAAATAACATTGTGCGACCAACTTAGTTGTTTAACAGGAAGGGCTAAGTTTGATATTTCTAATTTGGCAACAGGTTGTTGCCAAATTGTAAGTTCCTGATTATATTCCTTATAGAACTGAATCATGCATCTGCAATTACGTGGCGAGAAACCTTTCACTTTCGGGTAGTCATTCTTTAAGTCATTGGATAGTTGTTCAAGCGCATTGTTACCCCAACCGATCAACTTCTGGCTTTCAAACAGCAATTTGCCAATGTCCCAATACATAGTAAGCATTTCTTCATTGGCTGCATAGATAGCCTTCTTTTGGGCGAGTGCCACCCGTGTCTTGACTTGTTTAAGCAGGATTGCATAGTTAAAGATATTGTTTTGAATTTCCATTTTACGTCTATTAATTAATTTATTAGGGTTTAAGAGTGCCCGGGGGCTTTTCTTGAACATTCGCCACTCGGTCATAAAAAGATCAAAAGCTCTGACTGGCAAAGATAATGATAATAACGGGAAAGGCGATAGCTTTTTCAAGTGCATCAGCAAATGTAACTAATTTGCTTTATTCTGCCAAGGTCAGTAAATACGGGCGTCACTTTCGTTTTGACACTTTGCTTTTTATGCATAACGAGAATGCGATATTTCCGTCCCGATGTAAGGACGAACGGAAAGAAACGAACGGAATTCAACATTTTGTTGATTGATAGCGTGATACATAAATATGTACAACTCTAATAAAAGAAAAACAGATGGTCTGTGCAGTGAATACAGATGGTTTGTCTCCCATCTATAGACCGTTTGTTTCCTATATATAGATGGTTTGTGTTGCATCTATAGATCTTTCGCATTAATCATAAAATGTGTATGAAGCATTTATACTTACTGATTGCTTTTTATCTGTCCTCAGGAAGATGATGAAGATTTGGCAAAAGAGGTGATAATCGGGTAGAGATAGGTATATCAGGCGATATAAATGACTTGTTGTTCGCTTTTGTGCGGACACTTGTCCGTTTATGAACACTCTCTGAAAATGAATATCCGCTGATAATCAGTGCTTTATTGTTTTGGTACGGCACTTGACTATATATTGTCGAAGGCGGTTGACAAAGACTTCCTCTTAAAAAATCAAGAAGTAATAACAATAAAAAAATAACGATTATGAAAACGAACTTAATTTCAAAAGCAGTGGTAATGATGGTAGTAGTAATGGCAAGCGTAATGAACTTCTCTGCAAGTGCAAGCAATCCTACCCAGTACGTAAAGAACGAAGAAATGACCGGTGAACTGATGACCGCGAAGACTATCTTTAAGAACGAAGACGGTCGCCTGTTCCGCCACCTCCGTTACACGTATACTTACGATAACGAAAACCGCGTAACCAGCAAGGAAGCTTCCAAGTGGGACAACGTAAAAGAAGCCTGGGTTCCTTACTTCAAAATGAATATGGAGTATAATAATCATGAAATTGAAGTGAGCTATGCCCGTTGGAACTCCAAGAGCGACGCTTACAACAGCAATGTTGAAAAAACTGTTTATGAACTGAATGATGATAATGTTACTTTAATGTTAGCAAGTACAAAATAAAAGCGAATAGTTTTCTCGGGTAAAACCGGCTATTGGGAATGAGGCGTTTCCCGATAGCCGGTTTCTTTTGTTATTGGCATTTGTTATGTTATTAAGTCTGAACAGCTTTACTACCCTACGGATAAAAAATATATCTTTGTGAATGAACCTGTTAATTGTCGGACATTAATCAAAACACAGATGAAAAATATGTTTTATTGGGCTGGCATCATAAGCATTCTTATCTGCCTGCCGCTTCGGGTTTCCGCTCAGTCGTACGAACAAATGTGGAAACAGGTTGAAGCTCTGGAACAAAAGCAGTTACCTGAATCTGCAATCAAAGAATTGCAAAAGATTTACGAGCACGCCAAACAGGAGAAGAACATGCCCCAGATGATGAAAGCCCATCTGACAAAGGCATCCTTATCTATCGACATCACCCCCGATAGTCTGGACCATGAATTATCCGGACTGAAAATCTGGGTGGCGGAAGAAAAAGACCCGGTGTATAAAGCTATACTGAATAATCTGCTGGGATACTACACCCTCGATACCGGCAAGAGGGATGAGGCTGCCATAGACGCTGCCATTGCTTATTTCCGCCTTTCACTACAAGATAAAGATATACTTTCACGGAAGTCTGCTGCGGATTACCGCCCGATGACTGTCAGCAAAGAGCTGAGCGGGAAGTATTGCGGCGACAATATGTATCAGTTGCTTGCCCGGCAGGCCATCTCGCGGCTGAGTGGTTATTTCATTGTCAATCCCGTGTTAGCCGAGAAAATACAAACCGAGATATTGTCCATTTATGACGAGCTGATTGACTTCTACCAACAGCAAGGCATGACGGATGCCCGCCTATTGCTAATGCTCGATAAACTGAATTACCAAGGGAATGACATCAGCCGCGGCGGTGTAAATGAAAAGCTGAGGCTGACCGACGAACAAGTAATAATCCTCCTGAAACAATGGGCCGAAGAGTTCTCCGCTTCCCCGCTTTGCGGAGAGGTATATTGCCAACTGGCAGAGCGCTACGACAGGATGCAGGATTATACCGCCAAATTGCATGCCGCCCAAACCGGACTAAAAAAATATCCCCAATCACCCTCTGCCAATGATTTGAAAGAACAAGCTGCAGAAGTGCTCACTCCCCGGCTGATGGTAGAAATTCCCTTTGCCTATCCGGCAAGGGAAGTGGATTTGAAAGTAAAATATCGCGATCTGACCGGGCTGACCGTAGAACTTTACCGGATGAATCTGCCCGTTACAAGTAATATTCTGAAAGAGGAAATAACAGCTTCCACCGTAAGTCGATACGGCAAATTGGTCGGCACCCGTCATTACCAACTGGCAGCCACCCCGGATTATATGGAAACAGATACCTTGCTGCGTTATAAGTTTCCCACCGAAGGCATTTACATATTAAAATCTATTCCCGACGGCCATCGCAAGTATACAGCATACGGAAAAGCTTATGCTTCCTCCCTGCAAGCTATATTCTTGGGATTGCCCGGCGGAAAACAGGAAATCAATATCATCGACCGCCTGACGGGACATCCGGTGGCAGGCACGGAAGTAGCTTATTACCATGTGTCGCAGGGAGAAGGTTATCGTTTGGTCAAAGCATATCCTGCGGACAGCAAAGGAACTGTTACCCTTACCCCGCCCGATGAAAGAAACTGGCTGGGAATAAACGTCCGTAAGCCGGGTGCCGACTATATGGAAATCAGCTATGCCGGTTTCTCGGGTGCGGGATATAATGTGCCCGCCTCTCGGAAGTGGGAAAAGCATGCTTCCCTCTTCACCGACCGGGCTTTATACCGTCCCGGACAGGTGGTGCATGTTTCGGGGATAGCGTATGAGCAATCGGGTGATTCGATACGCGTCTTCTCAAGAGTCCGCAAGGATGTGGTGCTGCGGGATGCCAACCGGCAGGAGATTGGCAAAATATCCCTTGATACAGACGAATTTGGGGCTTTTTACGGCGAATTTATGCTTCCTGAAACACTTCTCCCGGGAGAGTTCGAACTGTCGGTACAAGGCGGTGAAAACCGTTATATCCGTGTGGATGAGTACAAGCGTCCGACGTTTGATGTAGTCTTCCAGCCCTATCAGGCCACTTATAACGTGGGAGACACCGTATTAGTTAGCGGCGAAGCAAAAACATTTGCAGGCATTCCGGTAGGATTGTGCAGACTCAGCTATAAAATCACCCGTTCGCAGAATGAATTCTGGAGGATTTCGGACCATGAAACTGTCCTGGCAGTAGGTGAAGTGCAGACTGATGCAGCCGGTAACTTCCGCTTCCCGGTCTTTCTGCGCAAGCCGGATGATTTCAAGCCCGACCGACCGGGGCGTTACTACACCTACAAAATTACGGCTGAGGTCATCAGCCTGACCGGAGAGGTGGAAAGTGGTACTTTGTCGTTACCGATAGGGCAACAGTCCGTAGCCTTGCAGATTAAAGGTCTGCGCCCAAAGGTGGCTCGCGAGAAACGGGAAACCATACAGGTGTTGGCTATGAATCTAAACCGGCAGCCCGTAACGCTTCAAGCCACTTACGTGGTGTATGCTTTGGACGAAAAAGGAAACAAAACCAATGAGGTATGCCGCCGCACAGTAGAAACCCGCCGCTCTTTTGTTCCCGATGATATACTAGCCCTTGCTCCGGGACGTTACACTATGGAAGTGTCAGCCCTCGACGGGCAGGGAAGAACCTGCACGGCAAGGCAGGATTTCATTCTCTTTTCGTTGGCAGACCGTCACCTGCCGGTACATTCACCGGAGTGGTTCTATCAGGACGGGACAGAGTTTAATGACGGGCATCCCGTCAGCCTGTATGTGGGCAGCAGTGAGAAAGATGTCTATCTGTTGTACGATGTCTTCTGTGGCGACAAGCGCATTGAATCCAAACGGATGGTTCTCAATAATGAAATCCGCCAGTTTACCTATCCATATAAACCGGAATATGGAGACGGCATCACCGTGAACTTCGCTTTTATGCGCGAGGGCAAACTATACACCAAGCAAGTGCAGATAGACCGTCCCCGCCCGGAGAAGAGCCTGCAACTGAAATGGATTACTTTCCGTGATAAGCTGCAACCGGGAGGAAAGGAAGAATGGCAGCTCCAAATCACGTATCCCGACAAGAAAGCGGCCGATGCGCAATTGCTTGCCACTCTTTATGACGCTTCCCTCGATAAACTGTACGTCAATGACTGGGCTTTCAACCTGAACTTTCCCCGTTCCACTCCTGGTGTCCGTGCCAACCTGATATTCTCAGGCCATTCTATCTGGATGTACAGCAACTTCCCCTATGCGGGCAGCACCCTGCGTGGTCTTCGTTGGTGGGATGTGTATAGCACTCTGAATGCTCCGTTCTGGAGGGTTCCGCATCCGGAGAACGGTTTCCGTGTAAAGCAGGATAGCAGGATGATGAAGCCCGTAGCTATCAGCCTCGATGCTGAAACTTTGTCTGATGACGGTTTTGAAGTAGAAGACGGAAGCTCCATTGAAGCAGTGTTTGAATGCTCTGACGCTGTGGCGTTGGATGATGGTTCGCCATACGTTCCTCTCCGGCAAAACTTTGCAGAAACAGCTTTCTTCTATCCCGCCCTCCGTACGGATACAAATGGAGTCGTAAGCCTGTCTTTCACCTTGCCCGAAAGTCTGACCGAATGGAAGTTCATGGGGCTTGCCCATACCCGGGGTATGGATTACGGGCAGATAACAGCCCGGGCAAAAGCTGTCAAGCCGTTTATGGTGCAACCCAATATGCCCCGTTTTATCCGTGTGAACGATAAACCGGTCATCAGTACAGGAATAATCAACCTGTCGGAAGAAAACATCCGGGGAACAGCCCGAATGGAACTGGTTGACCCGCAAACAAACCGGGTTCTGTCAACCCGCGAACACGAATTCAGTGCGCCTGCCGGAGCAACCGTTTCCGTATCTTTTGATCTGGAAACCCCGGATGAAGCTACGGTCTGGATTTGCCGGATTATTGCCGAGGGAGGCAATTTCAGTGATGGCGAGCAGCATTATCTTCCGGTTCTGTCTGATAAACAATGGGTAGCTGAAGCGATACCCGTTCAATTGAATGGTACGGAAAGTAAATCGGTTACACTGGAGAGTCTGTTTAATGATGGAAGTAAAACTGCAACAAACAAACGGCTGACGGTGGAACTGACGGCCAATCCTGACTGGTATGCCATACAGGCTTTACCCGTCATTGGCAATCCTGTGGATGAGGATGCCTTGTCGTGGGCAAGTGCTTACTATGCCAATTCATTGTCTGTGGCCATCCTCGATGCCAATCCCCGCATCCGGCAGGTATTTGAAAGCTGGAAGATACAGGGAAGCCCATTGCCGGGCAATCTTAATGCTAAGGAAGAATTAAAGGAGCTGTTACTTAAAGAAACTCCCTGGCTGGCAGATGCTCTTGATGAAACAGAGCGGAAGAGGAATATAGCGCTTTTGTTTGACTTGAACATGATGAGTAACCGTAATCGTATTGCGGTATCCCGTCTGGAAGCATTGCAGCTCCCTGACGGTTCATGGAGCTGGTATAAAGGGATGACGGGGAACCGTTACATCACTACCCGGATCGTAGAAATGCTGGCACGGCTTCGCACAATGGGTGCGTCTACCCTTCCGGTGCAGGGAATGTATGAAAAGGCTGTAAGCTATCTCCATACCCAATGGCTGGATGAATACAGACAGATGAAGGAAAATGAAAAGAAAGGCAATAGGAACGGATTACCCGGCGAGCAATCCTTGCATTATCTGTACATCTGTGCTTTAGATGAGCAGGTGGCAAAGCGAGCTGATAAAACCGCCTACTCGTATATGATTGATAGATTGGAGGCCGGTGCTCCGAGTGATGTGATTTACGACAGGGCACTTATCGCTACCATACTGCATAAAGCGGGTAAAAAGGTGAAGGCGGACGAATTGGCGCGATCCATTCTGGAATATTCCGTTGCTACTCCCGAGATGGGACGCTATTTTGATACTCCGAAAGCCCGGTATTCATGGGGCAGTTACAGAATTCCGACACAAGTGGTTGCTATTGAAGCCTTATCCGGTATTCTGAAAGAACCGCTGGCAATTGCTGAAATGAAGCAATGGTTGCTTAAGCAAAAACAAATGCAGGTTTGGGATAATCCGGTAGCTACTGCCGATGCTGTGTATGCTTTCTTGAGTGGAGATGATAACCGGTTGGCGGAAAACAGTACCATGAAAGCGGAAATAGCCGGGACAGCAGTAGTGGCTCCTGATGATGCATTAGGGTATGTCCGTCGTTCTTTCTCCGGTAATGAGGTCGGAGCCCGGCAAATAGAAATTGCACATACAGGTGCAGGAATAGGTTGGGGAGCTGTATATGCTCAATGCCTAGAGGACATGGATCAATTGCAATCAGCAAAAGGCAACGGCTTGAAAATCACCCGTGCTTACTATAGAGATGGCAAGGAAGTTTCTTCAAAAACAGATTTGCATGTGGGAGATGAGCTTATTGTCCGGCTGACCGTGAAGGCGGATCGCGATATGGATTTCGTTCAGATAAAAGATACGCGTGCCGCTTGCATGGAGCCAAAGGAGGCGTTGTCGGGATACCGCCAATCCGATGCTACCGGTTATTATCAGGTGATGCGCGATGCCTCTGCCAAATTCTTTATTGATAAACTAAGGAAGGGCATTGTTCAGATAGAATACAAAGTCTATATAGACCGTCCGGGAACTTATCAGACCGGTATTGCTACCGTGCAATCGGCTTATGCACCCGAGTTTGGCGGACATACAAAGAGTCTGTCTGTAACGGTGCGTTGAAATTATTATTCATTGATTAATCATAAAATGCGTATGAAGCATCTATGCTTACTGATTGCTTTTTTATCTTTCCTTAGCTGTAAGGCTCAGGAGGATAATGAGGATTTGGCAAAGGAGGTGATAATCTCGGGCCGTGTCTTGAATAGGGAGGTCTATCCGAAAGAAAAGGAGGTGACGCTCGTGATACCTTATCTGTCTGAGATGGAGACTGTCTACACTTCTCCCATAGCGGATGACGGTACTTTCAGTTTCCGTTTTAGTCCTTACGCTCCCGTTCGCGAAGTTGTTCTTCGCAATTATGCGGAGCACTTGTTTGTACATCCGGGCGATAGTCTGTTTGTAGAGATTGACTTCAGTGATTTGCTGTCTCCCAAGATTACGGGAACTTCCGGTACACTGAATCAATATATGGCTCTTTTCACTTTAGGTGGATATTATCGTGGCCCTTATTATTGTAATCCAAGGAGTACTTTCGAAGAATTTGAAAAGGAATTGGGAGAAGAGCATACCAGTCGTTGGGAACGTCGTGACGACTTCCTGAAGGAACATTCTCCGGGTGCCGAGGTTGAAGAATATACAGCGGATTTACTGTGGATAGATTATTATAATGCACTCTTTAACTATGCTGCGTCACAGGCATCACAGGGCAATGATGTCAGTCTGTATATGGCATTGATGTTAAAACTTAATCCTCTCTTTTCGGGGAAAACCGTTTTTGCCGGTCTGTTTCCGCTTGCTGAAACGGTGAATTTTTTCCTCTATTGCAATCACATCAGGAGAGAATATAGCAATTTTGAGTTAGCAGATCTTGTCGAGGATTGCAAGGATAATGCTATCCTGCCGTATTTATATCTCCAATCCATGGGCATCTCTTTATGCGATAACGATACACTTTTTCTGGCTGATTACAGGCTCCAGTTCGATTCTATAGTGCAGGCTTCCCATTTGAGGCAACCCATACTTGAATTATATGAGGATAAAGTGGATTATCTGAAAGCTCCCGGAAAGGTATCCCACCAGATGCTCTATGGCAATAATGCCGATGAGGCGGCTGCCAGGAAGGACATGCCGTTTATGATTCCCGTATATAATCTTCTGGAAAAGTACGCAGGCAAGGTGATTTATGTTGATTTCTGGGGAGTGATTTGTCCCCCTTGTCTGGCAGAAATGGAGCCTTTGAAGGAATTACGCAAGCGATATTCTCCCGATGATGTGGTAATGGTGAGTATCTGTGGAAGTAGAGATCGGGAAGCGTACCATAAGGTTCTGGAACGCTTCTCTCTACAGGGGAAGAATATTGAATGCGTCTATTCGGAAGATTGGGCAACCTCCGATGACTATCACCGCATCATGAAGCACTGGGGCATGAACAGCATACCGCAATTCCTTCTGATTAACCGTGATGGGGTTATAGTGGATTATGGCACTGCATTGAGACCCAGTTATCCGAAGACGGCGGCAAAGATTGATGCCCTATTAAAATAAGAAACCGATAAAATGTACAGCTGGCTTCGGAAGATAGTGAGAATAATAGAAATGTCTAAATGATGATATAATCCTTGAATCGTGTTCTTAATGGCGGAATATTCCTGTTTTTTGTAACACGCTTAATTGTGCAGGTTCGCATTCCAGCATATTCTGTGAATAAGTAAGGAATAAAAATGCACTGTTCCCATGTGTTATGCATTTTTACAAGCTATTTATACAGAAAAGGGTTACTACTTACAGGTGATAAGGTTACTACTTATGGGTGATATCATTACTACTTATAGGTAAAAGGGTTACTACTTCCGGGTAAAAGGGTTATTTGATATGTGATTTTCTCTTATAAGGATGATTTAGGAGAGATATTTCAGTCTGGAAGAAATGTAAGAATTTCGATAGTGTACTAACAATCTGATGTTTGCTTGTTTTTATTCGTGTATTTCCATTCCCGTAGGGTTCCGGTTGGAAATAACGGATTCTCGGCTAACTAAAAATACAAAATGACAATTTGATCAGTATTTTATATATTTATCCTATTTGGATTGCCTGAACAACCATTCTAAAAAGTCTGGTTGATTAAATGCCGGGTCCCAACTTGTTTGCTCCGTGAATTTACCGAAGTTTTAACTTGAAGGGAAAAGTGTGCTTTATTCTTGGTTTGTCCGCTTTTATGCGGACACTTGTCCGGAAATGAACATTACTCGGAAATGGATATCTGTTGATAATCAGTATCTTATTGTTTTGGTACGGCACTTGACTATATATTGTCGAAGGCGGTTGACAAAGACTTCCTCTTAAAAAATCAAGAAGTAATAACAATAAAAAAATAACGATTATGAAAACGAACTTAATTTCAAAAGCAGTGGTAATGATGGTAGTAGTAATGGCAAGCGTAATAAACTTCTCTGTAAGTGCAAGCAACCCTATCCAGTACGTAAAGAACGAAGAGATGACCGGTGAACTGATGACCGCTAAGACCATCTTTAAGAACGAAGACGGTCACTTGTTCCGCCACCTCCGTTACACGTACACTTATGATAACGAAAACCGCGTAGCCAGCAAGGAAGCTTCCAAGTGGGACAGCGAAAAAAAAGCCTGGGTTCCCTACTTCAAAATGAATGTAGAGTACAGTAACAATGAAATTGCAGTAAACTACGCCCGTTGGAACTCTAAGAGTAATGCTTACAACAGTAACATCCAAAAGAGTGTTTACGCACTGAACGATGCTGACGCAACTTTGATGCTGGCAAGTACAAAATAAAATGAATAGTTTTCTCAAATAAGTGGGCTGGCAGGAAATATCTATTTCCTGTTAGCCCGTTCTATTATTATGGTATTTCTTTTAACACTTTCCAGACTCCGCTATACCTTCCTCCGATGCGGGAAAGCATTTCATTATTGGTTAGGTAAGTTATGCGTCTTTGAACTGCAGATTCTGAAAGACCAAGTTTTTCGGAAATCTCCTTCCGGGTAATAGAGGGATTTTCTTTCATTAGATTGAGAATTTGCAAATATTCATTCTTTTCGGTTGTTTGTTCGCTTTGTTCGGCTGTTTTCCCGCTTTGTATAGGACGGAAGTAAGTTACCATAGAGCAGACCATATCTGTTGCAAAATTTACCTTTTGGCCTGTAAGTAATTCCCATTTGAGTATTTTGTCTATTCCATAGCCTGCATTTTCAGAGAGCTTGGCATAGCGGAAAAGTTTGATAATGTTGGGATTGCGTGGCATTGAGATTATTTGCTCTTTGAGGCGATTGAGATCAATATAGAAACGACCGGGGTTTTGGAATTCTATGCGATTATCAAATACACGAATAGTCGAATGCATAGGGCTAAAATAATCGGCATGTGCCAATAAATTGACCAAACCTTCCCGGAGGGCATAAAGTTGGGAATTGTCATCTGGTGAAAACCCGTCAGGTCCTGTACTGAAGGGGGCATCAACATATAAACGTAAGCGTTGTATTAAGACTTGGTAGTATTCCCAAATATTCTCCTGTTCCGGCATACGATAAGTATATCGAGTGGGGGCATCTTGATAAGAAGTACCGGGAATTTCAATATAATCTATCCAAAAATTATGAATAATACTTTGAACTACATCTCTTTTTCCTAACATAAGAAGACTACCGTAAGTGAGTTGATTATTATAAGTAATCCCTGTTTTTTGGCAAAAAGTCTTATCGTCAAGGTTGTTATAAGCAAATTCATGATTGAATTCTTGGATGCGGCGACGAAAAGTCTGAAGTGATGAAGGATTAAGATCCTCAAGTGTTGTATTGGGTATGATTTGTTCGGAGCGACTACCAAAGGCTTGATCTCGCTGGATGGCAAGGATTTCCATCTCAGTTGCTCGCTGATCTCCACTTCCGGTACGTATAAAAGTATTGCTTAGGTTATTATTAAAATATACAGGTTTGATGGGAGATGAAGGGATGTAAAATGCAAGTACATCAACTCCGTCAATAATGTATTTTTCGGCTTGTACAGGAATTGGAAGGTTAAACTTTGTCTGCGAACGAAGTGTGCCTATAAAATCTTGTTCCTGTTTTTCAGGTTTCTTTACTCCTGATATTTGGTACTGGCTTATTCCATTTTTTCTATTTTCTTCTATTCCAAGCACTATCCATCCGCCGAAGTGTTGGCAAAAGCAGATACTGTTTCCCAAATATTCTTGGGAAGTTCGGTTTGAGCGGATTTTACTTCAAAATCATTCCATTCAATGTCAGTGAGTTTATGTAGTAGTTCTTCTTTAGTCATAATTTTCTTTGATTATGAGGTAAAAGTAATACTTTGTTTGCTATTATAGTACTTTAAGGCATGCAAATCTGTTATACTTTGAATCTTTTTGTTATTGTTTGTCCGCTTTTGTGCGGACACTTGTCCGTTTACGAACACTCTATGAAAATGTATAATCGTTGATAATCAGTAGTTTATTGTTTTGGCACGGCAATTGACTATATATAGTCGAAGGCGGTTGACAAAGACTTCCTTTCAAAAACCAAGAAGTAATAACAATAAAAAAATAACGATTATGAAAACAAATGTAATTTTCAAGGCAGTGGTAATGATGGTAGTAGTAATGGCAAGTGTAATGAACTTCTCTGCAAGTGCAAGCAACCCTACTCAGTATGTGAAGAATGAAGAGATGACCGGTGAATTGATGACCGCTAAGACCATCTTTAGGAACGAAGACGGCCGCTTGTATCGCCACCTCCGTTACACCTACACTTACGATAACGAAAACCGTGTAACCAGCAAGGAAGCTTCCAAGTGGGACAGCGTAAAGGAAGCCTGGGTTCCTTACTTCAAAATGAATGTAGAGTACAATAACAATGAAATTGCAGTAAACTATGCCCGTTGGAGCTCTAAGAGCAATGCTTACAACAGCAACATCCAAAAGAGCGTTTACGCACTGAATGATGCTGACGCAACTTTGATGCTGGCAAGTACAAAATAAGTATTAAAGCACTATCGGAAGCCGGATACAGAGAACGCATTTCTCGGGTATCCAGCTTTTTTGTTGTTAGAACGCCTGCATATCCCGTCAGGTTTCGCACCTGCATGTCCCAATATTGTTGGGAGAAGCAGAAGACAAATGTACAGCTATATGTGGCTGAAGCTTTGTTTTCTTGATGGGCAGGGGCTTTTCATTGGTCGTATCAGTAGATTCTGCCTGTATTTCTCCCTCGTCCTCCGGTGCTTCGGCTATCGAAATCGGTAGGCAAATGCTATTGGAAACACTTTCTCCATCGGCATTGCGAAAACTGAGATAGGCGACCAGTTCATCATCCTGCCAGTTATCCGGGAGGAGAAGTTCTGCATGCTTGCCGGAACGTAATGCGGCCTCGGTGTCGTAGACAGCCATTTCTTTATCTTTGTTGTACACCAGTAGCATGGCTATATCGGTGTCCTCCGCATTTCCCATACCACTGTTATTCTGCCAGTTGAAACTCATTTTATCTTTCTCTTGCATGGCTGCGCCTTCGAATACGGGCATCAGCGTTCCCATAGATACCAGCACCCGGTTGAAGTCAATCGTGATGTCTTTCCCGCTACCCGTCACAGCTCTTTTCAGCGTATAGGACATGGCAGCGTTGAATGCAGATTTATCTTGTGTAAACTCTTTATACCCTATGCGTATGAAAGGTTTCATCGTTTTCAGGAAGTTGAATGCCGTGGCAAACTTGCCCCGTTGCTCCTGTTGCCGGGGTGTACGCGGATTGCTGATTTTGGCGGCACGTGCACGTATGTAGTAGTTTGATTTCCAGCGGAAACCGACTATCGGTCCCACTTTTCCGGAGAAACCTCCGAGAATGCCTTGATTGATAATTCCCATGTTATCGTGTTTTAAGTTACTCGTTTTTCTGATTGCGCAAATATATGGAAAAATATTTTTATCAATCCGCTCCACGTGATTTTTGTCTTAATCTGCTTCATTTTGCATGGATAATTATTTTGCCTTTTCCGATGGGTTCTGTTTTGTCCGCATTATACCTGCGATGTACTTGCTCCGTACCAAAGCCGTGATTTCTTCGCTCAGAGGTACCTGTGAGCGGAGAAGGTACGGAGCAAGTACATCCCGAATATAGCCCGGATAAGGGGGCTTTAGCTATAAATCGATAATGATGGAACATGAACGAAAGTTTCTGTTACATTGTTTTTCTTCTTTAAGTGTATAAATCCCTACCTTTGTAATTGAAAAACAGCATTATTGCAGGAGTTACAAAAAAGAGATACTCTCTCAATTCCTTATATAAGCAATTGGAAAGCTACGCCTGCTTTAGAGGAGGTAAATCCTGAAATGGTAGAGGTTGAATCCGCTTTAGGCAAAAAATCTGAGTAGGATTGGTTATATAAAAATTATACTATGAAGAAATGTATCTATTTATTGGCTTGTGGAACTTTGTTTATGAGTTGCAACTTGCAAAACAGTACCTCTATAAGAGATGCTAAATATGAAGTGAGTATAAACCCCAATGAAAGCAAAACATTGAACTTTTCAAAAACGACGGACTTTATTAAATACGTACCGTTGGAAACGACAAAGGAATCATTGATAAAACATGTAGAGAAGATGTTTATAACGGATTCCTTGATTATCATTTTTGATGATATGTTGGGTGATATTTTTTTGTTTGATCAAGAGGGAAAATATATAAATAAGTGTGGGAAAAAGGGAGAGGGGCCTGGAGAACATATCTTGTTTAATGATGTGTCTTTTGATAAAAGCACAAACTTAGTTTTTGCTCACGAAGCAATAAAACGTGTGATGTATATTTATAATTTGTCGGGGGATTTAATTCGGGAGATACCAACAAATCATATTTGGTTTAGATCATTTTGTAAGGTGGATAGCGGGTATTGGATTTACACTGGTTATAATAATGATGATACGGATAATAGTCTATTGAAAGTCGATGATGATTTCGCCATTGTTAAAGGACAATTTCCTCAAAAGGTATTTTTTCGCACAATAATTCACTCTACTTTTTGGGAAAAAGAAAATGAGAAGTACTTTATCTCTCCATATGATAATATTATTTATCGAATTTATAATGATTCATTAGCTCCTTATATCAGGATTGATTTTGGAGATAAAACTCTCCCCTATGAAAAGATAGCAACTTTTTCAGATGAGAAAGAATACGACAAACTTATTGGAGAAAATAATTACTTAGGGTACTTAGGCGATTTCTTATTTTATAGGAATCAGCTCTATTTTACGTTCTCCAGTATTTCAGAGAGTTCTTCGCAATATACAGCATGCTATGATATAGAATTAAATAAAGTGAATATTTATGATGGGTACTCTCTGTATCGTAAGAAAGATTTTAAGTTCAATGATATGACATTTATGCAGCCTAAAGCAACATTTGAAAATGATTTGGTATTTCTTGTTCATCCATATGAATTGCAAGAAAAAGATATGCAAATTTTGCAAGAGGATGCCAGGTTTCATGTAGGTTTAGACTCTAATCCAATTCTTTTTTTATGAGATATTGATATGGAAAATTCTTTTTTATTGATGTTGCTGCTTTCTTTACCTTTAATCTCCCTTGTCATGATGGCAAGGGACGTGAGATTATATCTTTGCTGCAGGAGTGGAAAGGAAAATATTTTTCCTGAAAAAATCAATTATTAGTATTCAATATTCTAATACAATAAGTCTGTTGTTAATAGATTTTGAATGCAAAATATTGACATATATAGACTCTGTTGGCTGTACTGATTGCTATCTTCGTCTCCGAGGCGGATATGATTTGAATATCTAATACTAATTTAAATATTGTATGAAAAGAAAATCTTGGATGCTTGGTGTATTGTTTGTGTTAATTGTTGTAGCCTTCTATATGGCTAAGTCGGAGAAGGCGCAAAATGATTTACTTTTAATGACTATAGAGGACTTGGCTGGCGGCAAGGGTTATCTGCCTATACAGTGTATAGGTGCAGGAACTGTGAGTTACCCTTTGGAGGGAAGACGAAATTTGTCATGATTGGTTGTAATTTATAATAAGTTTAGAAGATATGCGAGGGATTTGGTCAATAATATTCATAGTACAGATAATTCTGTTTAATGCATGTAAAGAAGAAGCTTCTATTCTTGAAGTTGATAGAACTTTGATTTTCGATTCGCACAATATAGACACCTTGTTGTGTGAATCTATTAAGAAGGTTGACTTTTTAGTATTGGATATAAATCAGAATTCTGATGTTTCCGAAGTAAACAAGATGATTATAAAAAATGATCTGATTTTTATTGGTGACTTTCATGCGGGGAAAATAGTTGTATACGATATAAGAGGAAAATTCAAATTTGTTATTGATAAAAAAGGGAGAGGGCCACAAGAGTATTTAGAACTTAGGAGTTTTACTGTTGACGACCAGAATATATATACATTAGACAATTATAGACACCGTATGAATATATATGATTGTTATACGGGTGAGTTTAAGGGAGTAAAAAAATACCTTTTGTGGCATGGGATATGAAAGTTCTTCCTGATAATCATTTTATATTTGCTTTTGTTCCTTTATCGGGGGGCAAAATAAATATAAAGCAGCCCCTATTTAAAATATTTATAACGGATAAAGACCTGAAAATCGTTAATAAATTCTTTAACTACGAAGAAAAAGATTATGAGTTTATAGGTAAACGTACTTATTTTTCTTCTATGGGAGATGGAGTCATTTTTAGTTCTATGGGCTCTGATGATTTCAGTTTCTTTTATGGAGCGGATTCTATCAGAAGTATCGCAGTAGATATTGAAGATAGAATTCCGGACAAGTATCGCAGAAATCAGAAAGAAATAGAGGAAACAGGGTATAGTTATATTGCGCAAACTCCGATATGCTGTATAAATTATATAGCATTTGAGTTTAGAAGTGGAGATAATTTGATTAGTTATGTATATGCTGAAGATAAAGAACGTTTTCTGGCAAATCCTAATATCACCAGCTTCAACTATTTTTTATATCCAAATGCGAGTTATCAGAATAAGTTTTTTTGCTATTTGGATGATTATTCTCTATATAAAGAACTCGTTGATACTGGTTTTGAGAGAGCTAACTCTGTTGTAGAACGTCATTTGTTGGATGAAGGCGCCATACTGCTTATCTATACAATGTATTGAATCATTTCAATTATTGGATTACATGTCACTTCTTAGAAGAAAGTTGTTTGTAGGAAATTTGTATAGACTTTAAGTCTGCATATTTGATAATTAAGGAATAATTATTTCATATAGCTTAATAGAAGTCTTTTGTTGAAATGAAAAAAAAAATGTTTGGCAAAAGCTCTTTTTTTTGATAGTGTAACGTAATCGAAAGTTTCTGTTACATTATAACTCTTTTTAATGCAAAATAATCCTTTATTTTGCATGGTAGTTTTTTATAATTATCATCATGCAATGATTGGAGCTCAGTATAATTTGAGATGAAGCAAGAATATGTGTTTTGTAAAGTGAGCAATCTGTAAATTATTAAACTACTACTTTTGAAAATATCCTAATCTATTGCTGAAAAAAACGCTTATATATGAGTCTAAATAGTTTAAAAGATAGTTTTCTCAACAGAATAATGCAACTTATCCGTGATAAGAGAATTCTGTATTTAGGGATAGTTGTCGGTTTGATTCCTTCCGTGATTATTGTTAATACATTGTATCGTGAAAAAGTTCAATCTTGGAAACAGCAAGCCGGCTATATGTTTAAGCAATCGCTTGAGATTGAATTGCAGGAGCGTGATACCGCATTTCTTCATTATAAAGTCTTTACGGGACAATCTAACCTGTCTTTGGATAGCCGACCTTCAGAAACAATAAAATTAATGACCGATTCGGGTGAGCGGGAGTATGTTGTACCAAAAGAAAAATATGAGAATAGTCTTGTGAAAGAGACGCTTAAAAGATGCATAATATCTTATATATTGGAGGATACCCCTTTAATACCCGATACTTTAAATGCGATATGGGATAGTTTATTGGTTGCTTCAGGTGTTTCAATGAATTCTTATGCGCGCATTTCAGTGACGGACATGGACGGATGTACGTCTGTAGGCTATTCCAAAGGAGTTTTAGAATCGTTGCCTGCAGATAGTCTGTTGACTTATTATTTAGGAGAGCGTTGCGAGGTGGAGGCTACCGCTTATGTTTCTTATGGCTGGTGGGCTGTATTTGGCATTTGGGAATATTTGCTCTTTTTTCTTCTGTGGATAATTATAATGCTGCTATTTATAATGTCTAAGAGTATTATTTTAATGTTGAAGGAGAAACTCAACGCTCATGCCCCAATTATTATAGAAACAAAGGTGCCTGTTATTGCTGTGGGAATACAGGAGCCTCACGTATATCAATTGGAAGATGGAGTCTTTTTTGATGCGGAGCAAAAAGTTTTGAGTAACTCGGTGAAGAGCATAGCAATGAGAACTCAAGCGGTCGGTTTGCTGGAACTTTTCCTGAAGTCTAAAGATTGTCGGCTTTCCATCAGTGAAATAGATAAAAGTTTATGGCCCGATGGCAGTGGAACGGGAGATCGGATACACAGTGCTATCAGTCGTTTGCGTAGTCCATTAAGTGAAGTAACGCATCTTTATATCGAATATAAGAATGGTGTATATCAATTGAAAAGTTCTATTTGCGATAAAAGAATGAAAGAGAGAATATGACTTTTAAAACATTGGTAATTTATTGATTACAAGTCTATTTCCCGGATTTTTATTTTTGTAATGTAACGTAGTCGAAGAAAAATGTAACATCGCTACGAATGAAAAAATGATTTGGTCACTATTGGTTAGCTAAAATGTTTGGATTATTAGCCTTTTCTCTTGTAGCTTTGTACTCGTACTGAAATAAAATGGATGACTATTGTTGATAGAAAATCGTTTTCTGTTATTCTTGAAGATCCAATAAAGAGGCGCTTTAGTTGGCAGAACCGGGACCGTAATTAGTATGTAAGAGGCTCAGCGGTCCTGTTGTTTGATAGGCTATGATGTATCAGTGCTATAATGCGTATTTGTATAATATTCCTGTAAAATATTTTTAAGATATCTATTTATGAAAGGAGGTCTATTCAAGTAATACATTGGGCTTAAATGGGCAATGCGTTTGCCTATTCGTTGAAATGATACATACGAAGATGATAGATGATTGGTGCTTTTATTTTAGACCATGACTCACGTAGTTTAATAGAGATTTTAGTTTTATGTTGTAAATGAATAAATTGAATGATGAAAAAAATAATAAAAATATCTTTGGTAATAATACTTTTTGCAGTTGCAGCGCATGGAATTTATATGTCTAAGACTGCTGACTCTTTATCAGGTATAGTGTTGGCTAATGTAGAAGCATTGGCTTTTAGAGAGAGTGGCTCCAAGGGGGTCGAGACTATACTTACGCGTGATTTGGGAAAAGGAACAAAATGCGAAAACGGTATATTTTATAGTGTACAGAAGTATAGTATTGATTGTTTTGGTGAAGGGTCATTATCTTGCCAATCAGGAACATATGAAGCTCTTACCCCAATGGGAAGATGTTATGAGGTTTAATTTGTATTGAGCATAAAGTATATATTTTATGGAATCCAATACATTGCAATATTAAATTTAACTTCTTGAGAATCAGGTTGAAATATTTGTTTTTTATACTTGATTCTCAAGAGGATTGTGATTCGTTTATTGGTTTTTCTTTTTCGGTTTGTACTATTTACTGCAAATATACTGCAGTAATTTTAATGTTATTCTTATACTGATTATTATGGAAAAATATATTGTGCTATTATTTATATTAATGTTGTCTTCGTGTTCAATGGACAGGAAAGTATCTGATAAGGTGGCAACAATACTTAATGTACCAGTGAACTCTACAAAGACTTATTTTAAAGAACATTTTAATTTCGAAAGTTTCGTTGCTATTGAAACTACAGACTCGTTTCTTGTTTCTGATATTAAAAAAGTTGTAAGATCAGATGATAATATACTTTTGCTGTCGGGTAATCGGAGTGTTTTTTTGATAGATGCCCATTCGGGTAAAGTAAAGGTTTGTATTGATAAATATGGAAACGGGCCAGGGGAGTCAAAACGTATCATTGATATTGCTTTTAATGAAGAATTGGGTCAGATTCTACTTTATAATGATTTTTATAAATTGTTGTTTTTTGATTTGAAAGGTGATTTTCTTTCAGAAGTAAAAGTTGACGGGATGTATGAAAATATTACATATCGCCGAGGGGAAGTATTGTTTTTTAATAAATTGAATGGGTATTCTTGCTGTCCATATATGTTGACGATCTATGATTTAAAGAATAAGAGGTGGAGGACAGTTGGAGATCGTACTAAAATAGATTTTCCAATTAGAAGTAGAGGACTTCAAATGGTGAATAGTAAACGGGTGTGGTTTAATGCTCCTCTTGATTATAAACTTTATTGTTTTGAAGATGATGCTCCTGTTGCCCAATATCAATTAGATATTTCAATGGCAAAACTGAGTGATAATTTGATAAAGAAATCAATATCTGATCCGCAAACTTTTTTTAATGAAGTGTCAATGGGTAAAATCATTTATAGTTTAAATTCACTTAGGGAAACGGAGCGCTTTCTGATTTTTGGTTCAAATCAGGCGGGACTTTTTCTTCTTGATAAAGAAGAAAATAAACTTTATGTAGACGAGTTCTTTGTGGATGACATCTTTTACATTAATTCTGGCGATTATTATCCACACGAGGGAGATGATGATAGTATTATGTTTTTGCTTACTGCCGATAGGTGGATTAATCACCCGGAACTCATGTTGGGTTTACCCACTGAGTGGAGGAATAAGGCAAATACTTTAAATATTAAGGAAGATGATAATCCTATTTTGTTTTTCTTCAAGGAGAAAAATAAATTAGAATAAGGATAAGTTGAGGCTTTAGCGATAATCCTGTGCTGAATCCTAAAATTAAGGAACTATATTGTCGGTTATATTGAATACGGTCAAAATCTGTCAGTATTCTGTGTTATCTATTGTTTTTTTTGTTTGTTTGCTTGGTGATTGAGGCGTCTTTCACTTAAATATGTAACGCAGCCAAATGTTTTTGTTACATTTTTTTTTAGTGCTATAAAGTCGTTTATTTTGCAATAGTAATTCGCTGTATTTATTGCTATGCCTTGAAATGGACTTTATGTAATTTGAAATGAAGCTATGATAAGCGCTTTTTCTAAAATAATAGTGCTATTGTTTTTTAGTGATTTCTTAATCTATTATTGGAAACAAACAATATTTATGTATGAGTATGGATAGACCGAAATATAATGTATTTAAGATTGTAGTGCAATTTGCCTGTGATAAAAAATATTGTATATCGGGATGGTCGCCAGTTTGATTCTTACTGCGACTCTTGTTGATGTTTTGTATGGCAAGCGAATTCAATCTTGGAAGCGACAAACCGGCGTTATGTTCAAGCAATCACTTGAGCTTGAATTGCAGAAGCGTGATACCGTTCATTATAAAATATTTGTGAAACAAGCCAACCTTTCTTTAGATAATCGGCCTTTATATACATTAAGGAATGATTCAGGAAAGCAAATCTGTGATGTGCCAAAGATAAAGTATGACAATAGTCTTGTAAAAGGGGTGCTAAAAAGATATATAGTTTCTAATCTGTTAGAAGAGAGCCCCTTATTGCCCGATACCTTGAATGAGTATGGGATAGTTTATTGGTTGCTTCAGGTGTTTCAATGAATTCTTATGCGCGCATTTCAGTGACGGACATGGACGTGTTGCTGTGGGAATAGAGGAGCCTCACGTATATCAATTGGAAGATGGAGTCTTTTTTGATGCGAAGCAAAAAGTTTTGAGTAACTCGGTGAAGAACATAGCAATGAGAACTCAAGCGGTCGGTTTGCTGGAGCTTTTCCTGAAATCTAAAGATTGTCGGCTTTCCATCAGTGAAATAGATAAAAATTTATGGCCCGATGGCAGTGGAACGGGAGACCGGATACGCAGTGCTATCAGTCGTTTGCGTAGCCCATTAAGTGAAGTAACGCATCTTTATATCGAATATAAGAATGGTGTATATCAATTGAAAAGTTCTATTTGCGATAAAAGAATGAAAGAGATAACATGACTTTTAAAACATTGGTAATTTATTGATTACAAGTTTATTTTCCCGGATTTTTATTTTTGTAATGTAACGTAGTCGAAGAAAAATGTAACATCGCTGCGAATGAAAAAATGATTTGGTCACTATTGGTTAGCGAAAAAGTTTGGATTTATGGCCTTACTGCTGCTAACTTTGTGTTCATACTTAATCAACAGTAGTGTCTTATACTAATAGAAAAAAATATTATGAAAACCAAAATTCTAATTCTTAGCTTATTTGTATCCATAGTATCAATATCGCTTTGGAAATCTCAAAATCCGGAAAAGATAGATGATTTGATTTTATGTAATGCAGAAGCATTAGCAATACAAGAAGGAAAAGAACCGATTTATTGTATCGGAGTAGGAAGTGTTGATTGTCCAATGGGAGGAAAGGTGAAAAAAGTGGTAATAGGATATAGTCTTGAGTTGTTCTAATTTGAAGTATATGGAATTACTGGACAAGTTGAGATAGTGTATATAATGAGATTTAGATAAATAGAAGATTAAATAGAAGCCCCTTTGATGACTTACTTATGAGAAACTTTGTTTTATTAATCATCTGTATTATTCAGGCATTGGTGTCCTGGACTAATGTTTCAGTTGGCCCTCATTATGGGCCCAAAGTAATGGGGGCACTATGAATGAGGAGGCTTTAAAAAATGTTCTCCCGGTATTGGCGCAGGCATGGCGTAGTTTCATTTATTATAACCCTCGTAATGGGATTCTGGCTGCTGTTACTCAATTAGGAGAAGTGCTTGAAATTTATAATTTGAAAGATAGTACTCATGTACTTCGTGTTGGTTTGCATGGTGAGCCGGAATTCCAAGTTGCAAAAGGTCATGGTGTTCCTGTCGGAAGGAATTGTGGGATTTAGCGATGTACAGGTGATGAATACTGCTTTTATGCCGTTTTTCAGGGGGATACTTTGGACGAGATTTCGCGGAAAATGCAGAAAGGTGATATGATGGATGGTGAGAGGTGTATATATGTATTTAGTCTGACCGGTGAACCTATAAGGAAATATGTGCTGGATCATTATGTTTATGGTATATCGGTAGATGAATTGAATGGTTGATATGGATGTAAATAGTGATGAACTGGTGGTGAAATGTAAGATGGATTAAATTGATGCTTATGGAATGATTAAATTGATATTCCTAATCTTTTACCCTTGTCCGTCATAAGTCAAAAGGGAAAGGAAGTAGAATTGATAAAATCGGGTTACTCTTTAGGAATAACAGAAATATGAATTTAATGGCTTATTGTATTTTTTATTTTGTTAAAGGAAGATTCATAATGTCTTGCTCATATGATTAAAAAAATGATAGCGATGTATGTTGTTCCAAAAGTGTTAAATATCAATCTTCTTCACTATTTGATGTTATTAATAGTGTGTATAAGGCGATGTTTTGTAATGTGTTGTATTCAGAATGTATAACTTGTACATTATCAGGAATTAAGGAGTAATGTTCAAGTGTGTTTGATGATTTGATGAGTTGAATAATAATCCGTGTATAGGATTTTATAAGGTTTTAATAAACAATAATTAAAACGTTATGAATTAGAATTTTCAAGAAGTAAGTCTATTAAATAATTGAGTATGGTGTTAACGAAAAATATTAATCATAGAAAGGAGGTAGGGATGTAAAATTGATTAGAACTAATAGTACTACGTTTGGTTTATTGAGATTAAAGATTTGTTATAGTATAAACTAATTATTAGAAAAATGAGAACTAAAAAAATAATTCATTATATGATGCTGCCATTTTTTGCTTCTATTTTCATGGGATATAGTGTTCATCTAAATTTTAGACATAAAAATGTTAACTCGGATTTGCTTTTGATGAATATTGACGCAATGGCTTCTAAAGAATGGGGGAAGAAATTTGCTAGAAAATACTCCACTACTTGGAATGAAGGTCCTTTTTTAAATTCTTTTGGACAAAAGTATATTTATACTTATACTCAAGTTGACTGTGATGGAGATGGGGTTGTTGATTGTGAATTTGATTTAAATGTATCTATTGATTATTTATGATATTTAATAAATGGTTATTATGGAGAGAAAAACTAAAGTTATTTGTGGTGTAATGTTGGCTTCAATTATTATTTTTACTGGAGCTAATAGTTCTTTTTCTTTTAAAAAAATGGAAATATCAGATAAAATGTTGTCTTGTATTGAAGCTTTAGCCCAGGATGAGTCTTTTACAGGTAGTGCCCAAAAGAATGAGGATACATGGCAGGATGGTCCCTTTTGGGATTCTAAAAAGAAAGAGTTTTATTACTGGGTATATACAGATACTGATTGTTTTGGTCGTGGAACGATAGATTGTAGTATGAGTAGAGTCGGAAAAAGAGTACCTGTATAGCTTTTATATTTTTAATATACTTGATTGTTATATGATAATATATTGAAATTTGGATTCGAAAAGTGATTGTCTCGTGAGGTGAATTTGAAATAAGGTTTTGTAAAATTGTATAATTCGAAAATTGTCGATTTCTGTGTAATTATTTTTTTTAAAATCTTATTTCTTAGTTTTTTTTAGAATCTAAAATGGCAAAATATGTTATTGTAAGATAAGTTGATGTCTTTAATAAAAGTCGATTTTTGATTATTATATATGGTTTAATATAATTATAGATGCACATGATGACAATAGGAAAAACATGGGTTGTTATACTTTCAATTAGTTTATTGATAGTAGGATGCAGACAAGTAACTCAGCATGAAACGTTGCAAATTCCTTATATAGGAAGTGTTGAAAGTATAGCAGATACATTAATAATGAGTGATTTTGAGGTATTATCTTTTGAAAGCAATGATAATTCCTTGATTTCTAAAATGGATAGAGTGATAAAGTATGATAATCGTTATTATGTGCTTGACAAAAGAATGAAGCAACTTTTGTCTTTTGATAGTTCTGGTAATCATTTGTTTACAATTAACGCAGTTGGCAATGGAATAGGTGAGTATATAAGTTTGAAGGATTTTTCTATAGATAGAGAGGAGGGGTGGTTGCTGCTTTTGGTAGACCCATCTGCTATTCTATATTATGATCTGGAGGGGCGATATGATCACAAATTGCTGCTTGATGGATATTATAATGCTATTACGAATGATAGCGAAAGTATTTATTTAGAAAAGGCTACCTATGTGAATAATGAACTGGAGGCATCGTCGGTAACTATTGTAAGGAAAAGAGATGGTGTGATGAATAATGTATTAGAGCCATTGCCTGAAATTGCGCCGTATTGTTATTATCAAGGAGTCCAAATGTCTGCCACAAACCCACTCTATTTTACTCGTAAGTTTGACGATTGTGTTTATAAATTGAGTGATGCTGGATTAGAACCTTTGTATCATATTGATTGGAATAAATCGACATTTCCTGCTTCATTAAAAGAAAAAACTTATGAATGTGGAGAATTAAATGAACTTGCTTGGAGGCAGGACTATATTTGGTTTATTAGTGATTTGCAGGATAGTGAAGAGAATATATTATTTCGTGTGAATCTTCCTGGATTGTTTATATTGTCCAAGCGTATTCGTAGTGTTGAAGGTTATAAAATGATTTTTAATACTTTGTTGGATATTCCTTTACCTAATTATATTCCTGTGGGTGGAGATGGGAATGAGGTTTTCTTTGTATATCCTGTTCATATACTGAAAGAACAAATTAAAGATAGAAACTTATCAAATAAGATGGATGAACTATTGGAATCTATGGAGGAAGACTCAAATCCTTTGATATTTAAGTATAATTTAAAATAGTTGCATTGTTGTTGCTTTTGTAGTTGTTAAAGAATGTATTATAAAGATAAGTATAGAAGATAATCTGGCACTTATGTTATTTATGGTTCAATTAATATGCAAAAACTTATATATTCATTAATTTTCATATTGTTCTTAGGTTCATGTTCTAAATCCAAGAAAGATCAACTATCTTGTTTTGTTTCTGAGTGGATTGGCAAGGAAATACTTTATCCTAATAATTTGGCTTTTACATTGTGGGGGCAAGACACTGTTGAAACGGCTTTTTCTAGAGCTCCTTACAAAATAGTGAGCTATGTAGACTCTGTAGGTTGTACTAGTTGTAAATTGCAAATATTTGCTTGGAAGGCTTTTATTTCGGAGCTAAATTTAAGATTTCAAGATAAAGTGCCGGTGTTTCTGTTTTTCCATCCGGTGAAAACGGAAGAAATTACTTTTATCTTAAAGCGTGATAAATTTAATTATCCGGTGTGTATTGATAAGGATGATGCATTTAATAAACTGAATCATTTTCCAGCAGAAATGGCATTTCAGACATTTTTGTTGGATAGAGATAATAAAGTAGTTGCTATAGGTAATCCTATACATAATCCTCAAATAAAGGAATTATATTTAAATATCATTCAAGGAAAATCTCTTGTTTCTAATAAGAGAAAGGTAGTAAGGACAGAAGTTGATATAAAGGGTAAAAGTGTATTTCTTGGTAAGTTTGATTGGCAGCAAGAGCAGAAGGCTGTGTTTACATTAAAGAATACAGGTACTAATCCTTTGGTAGTTGAAGACGTAAGCACTTCTTGTGGTTGTACTTCCGTCGAGTATTCCCAAGAACCTGTTCGTCCAGGATATTCAGTATCACTATACGTGACATATAAGGCCGATCATCCCGAACACTTTGATAAGACAATAACAGTATATTGCAATGCAGAATCTTCTCCTGTTGTTTTGAGAATAACCGGCGATGCAGAATAAGATAACATAAATGAAATGCTTATGAAGAAACATGGTATCCTATTAATAGTCTGTATCTTTTTGATATTGGCCTCCTGTACTAAAAGCTCGGTTGGTCCTTCCTTAGAAGATATTCTATCAGCCAACCCTAAATTGCAGGTTGTTTTTGACAAATATCAAGATGACTCCTTGAAGCATAGGGCTGCCGTCTTTCTCATCGAGAACTTGCCTTTTCATTATAGCTATGAAGGTGAAGCTCTAAATGATTACCTAAAGCTTTTTGAACTTCATGGAAAAGGCACTATGTATCCGGATAAAGTATTGGACTCCATTAAGCGTGCTTGCGGCCCTTTTCATTTGGATAGACTGGAAGCGAAGAGCGATATCTATATCGATCCGGCCTATCTGATTGAGAATATAGAATGGGCTTTTAAAGTATGGCGTGAACAGCCTTGGGGGAAAAATGTCTCTTTTGACGATTTCTGTGAGTTTATCCTTCCTTACCGTGTGGGTGATGAACAACTGGAACCTTGGCGTGAAAGAATCTATAATAAATATAACCCATTGCTGGACAGCATTCGGGGGCTTCCGGAGGCTGAAGATCCGAAGTACGTTTCTCAAGTATTGATGGATACCTTACATAAGGCTCCGGTCTATTTTACCGAACTTTTTTCATTTGGCCCTCATTACGGACCTAAAGTTGTGGATTGGCGTTCGGGCAGCTGTGTAAACTTTACCGATCTCCAACTGTATGTCTTCAGGGCATTAGGTCTACCCTGTAGCGAGGAAATTATGTTGATGAGAGGCAATGGGAATGTTCCTCATTATTGGAATGCCGCTTTTGATAAAGATGGTAACTCTTATCGATGCTCCATATTGGATCCTACTTCGGAATTGAATACTCCGGATAGTTATTGGGATCCTAAAGGAAAAGTCTATCGTCGTACGTTCAGCGTTAATCGGGAAATGATCAAGACTATGGGAAAGAATGCGGAAGAAAGACATCCCACTTTCCGTTATCCCTGTTTTCGTGACGTTACTGCTATATATGCGGGGAGCAAGAACCGCACATTAACAATTAGTCCCGAAAACTTCTACAGTCCTTTAAAGAAGGGTGAACCGGTCTATCTCTGTTCTGCTAGCTTTTTGGACTGGGCTCCTATTGGGTGGTGTCTTTATGATAAGCGACTTGGTGCTGTCTTTAAAGATGTGGAGGGGCAGGTTGTCTTTCGCCTGGCGACTTATGAGAAGGGCAAAATATGCCCGCAAAGTGATCCTTTCTTACTGGATAGGGAAAGCGGTGAAGTGAAGTTTTTCCCTTCGGGAGGCAAAGAAGTTGAAGTTACCTTGCTACATAAGTATGAACTATACTTCGAACCTTTTGTGCGGCGGATGATAGACGGGGTGTTCGAAGGTAGTAATGACCCTCATTTTCATAAGAAAGATACGCTTTTTATCATTAAGGAATTTCCTGAACGGCTCTGGAATGTGGCAATGGTAAATAGTGACCATGCTTATCGTTATGTTCGCTATTATGGTCCTAAAGATAGTTATTGCAATATTTCGGAAGCAGCCTTCTATGCATCTTCTGCCGACAGTATTCCCTTGACGGGAAAGATAATCGGTACACCTGGATCAAATGGATTGGATGGTTCGCATGAGTATACGAATGTGTTTGATGGCGACCCCTATACTTCTTTTGATTATGCTCAGCCCACAGGTGGCTGGTCGGGGCTTGATTTGGGCACTCCCCGACGTCTCGAAAAAATCGTATTTACACCTCGAAACCGCGATAATTTCATTCGTACGGACGATGAGTATGAACTTTTCTATTATAACAACGGTGAATGGGCTTCGGCAGGAAGGGTACGTCCTCATTCCGATTCTTTGCTTTATAAGGTTCCTGAGGGTGCGTTGCTCTATTTGAAAGATCATACTCGTGGTAAGGATGAACGTATATTCGAATATAAGAATGGAAAACAACAATTTTGGTAAGAAAAAGAAGAGGGTGCTCTGGGTTATAGATAAGTTTTTGAACTTGTTTCTGATAGCCTTTGGCATAGTGGTAATCTGGGTTTTACTTCAGGTGACCACCATTGCTACTTTCAGGATTCCTTCGGACTCTATGGAGCCGACTTTGCTTGCCGGAGATAATATTTTGGTGAATAAGTGGGTGATGGGTGGACGCATCTTTAATATATGGGATGCCATAGATGGAAAGGAAGTGAAGATTTCACGTCTCCCGGCTTTAGGGAAGATTAAGAGGAATGATGTGCTTGTTTTCAATTTTCCTTATCCGGCACGATGGGATAGCATTGGCCTGAACCTGATGTCTTACTATGTAAAGCGATGTGTGGCTTTGCCAGGGGATACGTTTGAGATCAAGAAAGCTCACTACCGGGTGCGTGGTTGTGAAACGTCATTGGGCAATGTGGAATCACAGGATGCATTGATGCGTATGGCAGCAAATGGCACGGAAAAAGATTACGGAATAGTGATGAGTGGTTATCCTTATAATGGATTGGTGAATTGGGATATCATAAACTTTGGGCCTTTGTATCTTCCGGCAAGAGGAGATGATATAGAGATGAATCCTAAACATGTGGCTCTGTACCGGAATGCGATAGAGTGGGAACAAAACAAGAAGCTGTTGCTGCGTGGTGATACGGTTTTACTGAATGACAGCGTGATACGGAATTATCGTTTTAAAGAGAATTATTACTTTATGACTGGTGATAAGGTGATGAATTCACAGGATTCCCGTTATTGGGGTCTGCTTCCGGAACCTTTCATTGTGGGTAAGGCTGTTCGGGTATGGAAGTCGGTGGATAGGGGAACGGATAAAATTCGGTGGAAACGTATATTTAGAAAGATAAAATAAATAGGATCCTAGATAAATTAATTATTAACTTAAAAGAAAGTAGAATGAAAGCAATTTTTTTTAAAGTAACTTTATGTGTATCAGCACTTGCTATTGCAGGTGTTTTGTGGGTAAAAGTACAATCAACAGATACATTATCTGATATACAACTTGCCAATATTGAAGCACTTGCTAATAATAGTGAAAGTGGGACCCAAACATGCACTAGAGCAGTTGCATGGGCAAATTGTTATGATAAAAGAGGTAATTGGACTGGATTGAGAATTACAGCTGTAACAGAATATGTGGTGAGTAGTGTTGTTGAGATATGTGAACATGCTCGTGTAACCTCATGTCCTAGTGGAAGTATGTAAAGACTATAATAGAATAATTGTAGTTTGGTGGATTACATAGGTGTTTAGTTCTTCATGTTTATATCTTTTTGCAATGTAAAATTGAAGACTAAATCCCTATGTATAAATATAATATAACTATGCATTAATATATCAATTATGAAACATGTAGGTGTTTTCTCTTTTCTTCTGCTTTTGTTATTTTCATGTACTTCTTATGATAAGAGTAAAATAGAAGAAACATGTAGTATTAAATTGGACAATGTTCAAGAAACAACTTTGACGTATTCTGATATCATTGATATTCAGGAGTGGATTGTGCTTGATTCCCTCAATGAGTGCATCATTGGAGATGTTGCAAAAATAGAGGAATTTAATGAAGAATATTATGTTCTTGATAAAACAATTCAGAAATGCGTACTTGTATTTGATGAACATGGAAAGTACTTGCGTCGTATAGGAAGAATTGGTCAAGGCCCCGGAGAGTATGCGCAAATTTATGACTTTACTATCAATAGAAGGACTGGTTGCGTTGCTATTCTTTCCGGGCTATCAAAGGTATATGTGTATGATTTGGAAGGGGAGTTTCGGGTAACTAAACAAGTGAGTGAGTCGTTGTTGTGGAATATTGCAAGTAATGATTGTGGGTATCTTATGTCATCTAATCATCATACATATACTGAGGGTGAGAATGCTTATCTGCTATATGCTTTTGACAGTGATTTTAATTTTAAAGGCAAATGGATACAGGTCCTTTCTGAGCGGATGCCTACTCTGCCTTTGTTATCTTCTGCATTGCAGATAGTCGGAAGTGAGGTATATTATTGTGATGTTTTCACCAATTCTATTTATAGCTATATGTGTGATACAGATAGTGTCGCTGAAAAATATGATATACTCTTTCCGACACCGGTACCGGAAAACATCTTTGCTAATGTTATGGATTTTATGGGAAAGCAAAGAGAGTATGACTTTATCAATGAGGCTGTTATTAATGAGAAAAATATCCTGATTTGTTATGCTCGTCAAGGGAATTATAATCTTGCGATTATTGATTCTGATGGTACTATATTAAAAAACGGTCGATATTCAGGTCATTTTCCCAAGATATTTCATGGTAGTGATAAGGAACTTTTGTCTCCTATTTCAGCAGATGAGTATCTGTCATATTGGGAGAAACTTCCTGTAATACATTATAATGGTATCGTATCCCCTGAAAGTAACTTTATGATACTCAAATGGATTATGAAATAATAAGATGCTAAAGGTGAAAAAACATATAGCTAAAGATGCCATAACAGTATTACTTTTGTTTGCTGGTATATGTTCCTTATTGAGTCTTGTTTGTACGACAACTCCCGAACTTCCTTCCGGAGAAACTGTTGGGCAATGGATTTGGTTAGGGAAGGCTGTGTTGTTTTCTTCTGGATGCATTCTTATTGCTTCTTCCCTGCAGTTGTTTGGAAAGGCTTACAGGGAAGATGCGTTGGGATTTCCGTATTTTTATGTTTATGTAGCGTGGAGTTTAGTTCTTATAGGGGCTGTTGAGGCAGTGTGGGGATTGTGCCAGCTTTATGGATTTTCTGTTTCCGGTCATTCACGTTATGCACTTACAGGTTCTTTTTTCAATCCCGGTCCGTATGGGGGATATCTGGCAATGGTGCTGCCTGTATGTGTCCATTTGTATCTGCGCATTTGTGGCTGGGAG
>ULXS01039550.1_pt1 | contig 53771 bp, 31 predicted proteins | sample 1961421 | NCBI WGS metagenome assembly ULXS01 (sample SAMEA4835842, study PRJEB28245) | human gut metagenome | biome: gut microbiome; material: fecal sample | place: Denmark | collected 2008
TTGCTGAAAAAGAAGAAATCAATACCACGAGAGAAATTGTTACCCCTACGCCTGCCAATGCATCCGTCCCGATGCCCGGTATGTGTCCGATATAGATACGGTCGACAATGCTATAAAGCAAATTGACGAATTGTGCCGCTACTGCCGGAAGCGCCATCTTGAAAACCAGTGGCAACATACGCTCGGTTCCCAGACGTTCTTCATATTTATTGATCATCGTGATTCTTCTTTTCTAAAAACGGGTGCAAAGGTACGACAATTTCTACTCGTCCCAAAGGTAATGCGTGCGGCTTTTATAGGAAACAGAGATAAAACATCCCTACTACCATTATAGAAGAAAAGATGCTTTGACAAACGGGAGTAAAAGATTACCTGGGTTTGATTAGATATAAAACAGTGCAGCTATTCTACTAAAAGAATACTGCACTGCCTAAATAGAGATTAGCGATCCGATTTAAGTTTCTTCACCTCCTCCACGAGTTTTGAAAAGGATTTATCCCTTTTACGCTTTTCATGTTCGGAAGTGGAGAAATGCCACGCTTCCCGTCGAAGTTTCTGATAACTCTCATAAACCTTACGGTCCAATATACCACTACTTACCGCCTCTAAAACGGCACATCCAGGTTCGCTGATGTGCTTGCAATCCTTGAAGCGGCACGATGCGGCATAATCGGAAATCTCCAACACCTCTGCAAGAGAATCAGGATCGTCAATGGCCAAGCCAAATTCCCGGACACCCGGAGTATCGATTAATACCCCTGAACCGTCCATCAGTACCATCTCCCGACGAGTGGAAGTATGTCTTCCTTTTCCCGTGGACAGGCTGATATCAGACGTTAACAATACCGATTCCCCACAAAGCGCATTCACCAGAGAACTTTTCCCTACCCCCGAAGAACCGACAAACACAACCGTTTCGCCTGCCGATATAGACTCCCGCAATTGGAGAATCGTCTGAGGTTGATGGATACTTGTAAAAAACACCGGTATCTGACGGGCAATGTGCCTGATCTGTTTTTCGACTTTCTGCCTATCAAACCCCAAATCAGCCTTGTTAAACACCAATACAGGACTGATATTCTCTTCCTGCATCTGAATCATGAAACGCTCGGCTCTGCGAACATTGAAATTATCATCAAGACTTTGCACGATAAATGCCTTGTCAACATACGAGGCAATGGCCTGTTTATCAGCAACCGTTCCGTTTTTCTTGCGATATAGCGTCCGTTCACGAGGCAGCATATCCACTATAATCCCTTTATGTTCGTCGAAAGGTTGAAAAAGTACCCAGTCACCGGTACAAGGGAGTTCAAAGTCTGATTTTCCATACATCATATTCCCCGTCAGTTCACACTGAAACAGACCGTTTTCTGAAACAACCTCGTAGCATGTACGGTGTACGATGGATATACGTCCATGTGTAAGGGAATTGTATGTAGACTCTTGTTTTAGTTGGTGTAACTTGTCATTCCAACCGTAATTATTCAAATAAATCATTGTTCTATCTTTTTTGCGATGAAAAATGTATAGCCGTAGAAGGCTTTATACTTGCTGTACAGTTCTTCTTCATCAAACTGAAGCGAACTGAATTCTTCAGCAATCTTATTTCCCGCATATTTATGAAGGAAGATTTTCTGAGCTTCAATCTTTGCAGCAAAGTAATGCTCTGTCCAGCAATTCTCCGGCAAAATAAATGTAGCGACGGGAAGATAACCAGCTTTGTGTATCTTGGCCACTTGATTGGGAATCGTATCTATTTCAGGATACGCATTCACCCAGAAGTCATTGATTTCCGCAGGACGTTCGTCAGTAAACCACGAACTTTCAGAAACGGCAATATATCCTCCCGGCTTCAAATACTTACGCCACTCATTTAATCCCCGTTCAAAACCAATATTATAAATGGCGCCTTCCGACCAGATCAGGTCTAATTCCTCATTCTGAAAAGGAAGGTTATCCATAGAACCGACAATGCCTTTCACCCTGTCCTGAAAGCCTGATTGCTTTGCATTGCGATTGAGGATATCAATAAAGTCGGGGAAAAGGTCGAGTCCGGTGATCTGCCCGGAAATATGTCCGGCCAATACCATTGTCTGTCCTCCTGTTCCACAGCCGATGTCGGCGATAAGGGATTTGTCGGTGAGGTTATCTATAAAGCTCAGTGCTTTCAGTGTTACATCAGGACTTCCGGGTCCTTGGCGTTCCATATTGGAGAAGAAGTCACAGATTAATTGAAGTTCGAAATCGTGAATTGTTTTATTTTCGTTACTCATTTTCTTAATGTATTTTGCATACAAGGAAAGCATAACAATGCCTTCATCATTGTACGCAGATTAAACTTGAATTATAATAATAGAAAACTACTCTCGAAAGGAGTTATCCGAGAGTAAACGAAGGGACAATCTGTATCAGAAACACAGATTGTTTATTAAACCAAATCCGATTTGAATGTCTTTGTCATGGCGCAAAGATAAATAATATTTTGATTTACAGCAAATTTCATGCATCCTTTCTTTTCACCCCTTCTTCACATAAACCCTGTGTGCCCCACGTCCGGCAGTGTCAATGCCAGAATCCGGGAGGGCAGCCCATTCTTTCAGTTCATTCGTAGCAGTGGTGCGCAACAACTCGGTTAATTGCTGATATTCGCTGACAGTAAGAAAAGAATGTGACTCCAGATACTTCACCGCCAGTGCCAAGCGCTGCTCCGGAGCATACTTTTGCGAAGAACGACGGGCTTTCCAAGGTGCCCGCTCCAACAGGCAGCGACCGTTGATGCGATATACCAGATTCATGTCTACACGGAAATTGACTTTGCCCACCACGATGCTCTGTGCATTGCGATGCTTCGCTTTTTCTCCCGCTTCTTCCCGCTCCTTGCCCGTGCGCAACATCAAAGCCGGAGTGAAAGTTCCGATGTCGTCCAGTTTTACGGAGCGTCCCTCTGCCATCTGATGCGACATTTCGATAGCAAGTTGCTTCACGATTCCTATTATATCACCCACATTGAAGCCACTGCTTTCCGACACGTTGCGTGCCAGTTGTTCTGTGGAAACCTGATCTATCATTGCAAAGCGTGGATAGAGAACGCGCTCGCCCGTCTTGTGAATGTCGGGCATTTCTTCCATTACATAGTATGCCATATCCTTTGTTTATCAGACATTAATAAAAAAGTTGTTCGCCATTAAAAGAAAACTTGCTTTACATTGGGAGAAAAGTTGCTTAACTCATACAGCAAACTTTAATCAGAAGTTACGGTTTTATAATCAGAACTTTCGGTTATACAATCAGAAGGTACAGTTTTACAATCAGAAGTTTCGGTTATAGTTTTCTCTACGGCAAAGGTAACTTTTACTTTAATGTAAAGCAAGTTTTTGACAGGGATAAAGTAAGTTTATGATTAACGTCCAATACGCGGCACACTATGTTCTGGCTATTTCTCCGGCTTTCCTTTTATGGCAGGAGGAGGCGAGAAAGTCTTTAGCGAACATTATTCTCAGAATCCCATGGCTTCTTTCACTAAAATCATCTCACGGAAGGTGGTTGCCTGCCTGTCAGGACTCCACTTTTCCCAACAGGCAAGGCTCCTACGCAGACTGTTGCAATCCATTCCTTTGAGAGTTGAATTGGCGAATCAAATCCAGAAGTTTTTCGTTATAAGCTTCTTCATAAAAACCAAATTCCTCAAAGCCACCGGGTATGGCAAGGGCATCATAATCATCCGCAGAAACCTCTTCTATGGTTTTATCTACTAAAACCGAAACATTGAAAGAACCCACAACTTTACTGTTCAAACCACAGATAACGGTTTCTATATCACAGTCAAAGTCGGTCTTCGCCCAACCCATAACATCAATAAAAGCACTGAACTCAATGGTTTCAAATCCTTTAGCAGGAAATACCAATAATCTCATAATCTTTATAGTTTCATATTGAACGAATGATTAACGTCGCAAAGATAGGCATTATTCAACCCCTCCCCCTAATGCATGATAAAGATTTATAACGCCTTGTATCTCATCAAACCGGTTGGCGGCAGCAGATAGTTCCGCCTGCAAAAGAGTCTGGCGGGCAGTAAGAACTTCCAGATAGTTTTGCGAACTATATCGCATCAGCAACTCGGAACTTTGGACAGCAGATTGTAAAGGAGAAATCTGTTGTTCAGAGATTCTCAGGCGTTTCCGAGCTGTTTGCCATTGCCCCAGTGCATCATTTACTTCCGCACCGGCATCGAGTAAGCTTTGCCGGAAAGTGAGCAGCGCCTCTTCCTGTTGGGCTTTGGCCACCCGCAAATTAGCAATGTTCCGTCCGCGATTGAAGAATGGCTGCACTAATGACCCTACAGCCGAGAGTAGCCATTGTCCCGGATTAGTGATAACACCTCCTGCCAAATTAGTCCAGCCGGCCGAGCCACTTAACATAACAGAAGGATAAAAAGCCGCATGTGCCTGATTTGTGGCATAGAAAGCCTCTGCAAGTCCGGCCTCTTTCTGACGAACATCAGGACGGCGTTGCAGTAACTGCAAAGGTACTCCGGCTGCAAGTTTTTCCGGAAAGCTCTGCCCGTCCAACGCCGAACGGTCAATGGAGCTGGGTATCATTCCCAATAAGGTAGAGAGAGAATTTTCCATCTCGTTTATCTGTTGTTCCAGTGAAAGAATAGAGCCGTCTACAGAAAATTTACTTGCTTCAGTCTGGGCAACAGCCATTTCCGTAGCCTGCCCAGCTTTCTTCAAAGCTTTCATGACACGCAAGTTCTCATCCCATATTTCCGCCGTACGACGAGTGATATCAAGCTGTTTATCAAGCATCAGCAATGTATAGTAGCTATTGGCAACAGTAGCTATCAACTGTGTCTGTACTGCTTGCCTATAGGCTTCACTCTGCTCATAAAAAGCCTTTGCTCCCCGTTTGGCATTCGTCAGTTTTCCAAAGATATCCAGTTCCCAATCCGCCGATGTGGCCAGATTGTAACTTTTGGAAGGTTTTGCCCCTGCCACACTGCTTAACGTACCCTGTGACGTAAGCGAAACAGAAGGCAAATAAGCCAGTTTGGAAGACATCAGCAGTGCTTCTGCCTCCTTTACCTTCAAACGGGCGACATTCAGGTCAGTATTATTACGGATTCCGGTTTCAATGAGTTGCTGCAAGCAAGAATCCGTAAAAAGTTCCTTCCACGAAAGGAAGGCTAGCGAAACAGTATCTCCTGTTGCAACAGATTGCCTGTAAAGACTATCAACCGGCAGAGAGTCAGGACGCTTATAAGTCTGATATACGTGACAACTGCTCAATCCGACTGACAGGAATAAACATATCATTATTTTCTTCATATATTTCTTCATTAATTAATGGTCTTCCTTTTCCAATTCAGCTAAATCACGAGCCGGCATCAATTTCTCCTGCAGATACTGGAACGCTACAAATAAGACTGGTACGATAAACAACAAGGCAACAGTACCGATCAACATACCGCCGACCGTACCTACGCCGATAGATATATTTCCATTAGCCCCTACCCCGGAAGAGAACATCATCGGCAACATACCAAATATCATGGTAAGTGATGTCATCAGAATGGGACGCAAACGCACCTGGGCAGCCGACACCGCAGCCTGTACAATAGTCATGCCCTGACGACGGCGTTCGGAGGCGTATTCCGTAAGCAGGATAGCCGTCTTAGACAGCAAACCAATCAGCATAATCAAGCCTGTTTGCAAATAAATATTGTTTTCCAGTCCAAACATCTTGGCAAAAAGGAAACTGCCAGCCAAGCCGAATGGTATGGAGAGAATAACTGCAACCGGAATAAAGAGGCTTTCATAGAGTGCACACAGAATCAGGTAAATGAAGACCACACAAATAATAAAGACCAGTGTTGTCGTGTTTCCGGTGGAAGCTTCTTCACGAGACATTCCTCCGAATTCAAAACCATATCCGGCAGGTAGAGTCTGTTCAGCCACCTCACGCACCACCTCGATAGCTTGTCCGGAACTATAGCCTAAGGCTGGAGAGCCATTGACCGATATGGCAGAAAAAAGATTAAAACGCGACAAGCTTTCAGCTCCATACACACGTGTCAACGTCAGGTACTGCCCGATGGGAGACATCTTTCCATCCGAATTGCGGACAAACATGTTATCCAATGCTTCAGTATCCAACCGATATTCCGGCGAAGCCTGCACCATCACACGATATAACTTCGAGAAACGGTTCATATTCGAAGCATAGTTTCCGCCGATATAGCCTGACAGTGCACTTAGTACTTCAGAAGGTGACACACCGTTACGTTTACAGAGAGCGGCATCCACTTCCACCAGAAACTGCGGATATTTGGTGTCGAACGATGTACTTGCATACCCTATCTCCGGACGTGCATTCAGTGCCTCAATCATCTGCCGGGTATATTTCAACAGATCGTCTACAGAACCTCCCTTCTGGTCCTGCACATATACCTCGAAACCACTACTCACACCATACCCCGGAATCATCGGTTGAGCAAAAGCCATTATCTGGGCAGAAGAAATATCCTTCGTACGCCGATATATCTCATTAATCACGGAATTTATGTCATCTCCTTTTCCGCTACGTTCTTTCCAGTTTTTCAGACGAATGATAAACATGCCGTTCGAAGCTCCCTGCCCACTAATCATACCATTACCTGTTATTTTAGCAAACATTCTGATCTGTGAAATATCACTGATCTGCTTGTCTATTTCATTCATCACAATTCCGGTTTCCTGAAGGCTGCTGCCGGGTGAAGTACGTATATCCACAAAAATAGTTCCCATATCTTCCTGCGGGACAAGACCGGTTTTAGTAGTCTTCATAAGGAGGAATAGTCCGGCACAAGCCACCAGCAATAAGATTCCAGCCAGCCATTTACGCTTCAACATAAAAAACACTCCAGACTTATATTTTAGTACCAAACGGTGAAAAGCACTGTCGAAAGCAATATGAAAACGTGATGAGAAGCTCATTTTCTCACCTTTCGCAGCTATCGTGTGAGGGGTCATGATTAATGCACAAAGAGCGGGACTCAGAGTCAGTGCATTAACAAGAGAAATAGCCACCGCTACTGCCATGGTCAGACCAAACTGAGTATAGAATGTTCCCGTAGTTCCTCCCATGAAACATACGGGAATAAATACCGCCATGAAAACGAAAGTTGTCGTCACCAATGCCGAAGTAATTCCTCCCATTGCATCAATAGTTGCATGATAAGCAGATTTATACCCTTCGTCGAACTTAGCCTGCACGGCTTCCACCACAACAATAGCATCATCCACCACCGTACCTATCACCAGTACCAATGCAAAAAGTGTCAACATATTCAGACTAAAACCTGCTGCATAAAGAAAAGCGAAGGTTCCGACCAAGGACACTATGATGGAGATAGCCGGAATAAACGTAGACCGTAGACTTTGCAAAAATACATATACCACAAGTACCACCAGCAAGATAGCTTCAATCAATGTCTTGATTACATTATGAATAGATGCATCCAGAAAGTCCTTTGAACTCATCAGGTCTACCAGTTCCATCCCCTTAGGCAGAGTTTTGGAAATCTCCGCTGTCACCTTGTCTATTTCTTCGATAATCTCATTGGCATTCGAACCCGATGTCTGGGCAATCATACAATTGGAGCCGGGATGTCCATTCACTTCACCTATATAAGCATAGCTACTGGAACCTAATTCTATGCATGCCACATCCTTCAGCCGGAGCACCTCACCACCAGACAGCGAACGAATGATCAGATTCTCATAATCAGTCTCCTCTTCATAGCGACCACGATATTTCAGCACATACTGAAAGGCATTTTGAGAGTCTGTTCCAAGTGTCCCCGTCGGCGACTCCAAATTCTGCTCATCAAGTACTTTCGTTATATCAGATGGAACCAAGCCATACTTCGCCATCTTTCCGGGATCAAGCCAGATACGCAATGAATAGTCCGCTCCCATCACGTTTACCTCACCCACTCCCGAAATACGCGAAAGACGAGGCTCGATATTAATTTTCAGATAATTGTTCAGGAAGCTCTCATCAAACGAATCATCAGGACTGTAAAGTGCCAGTGCCTTAATATTGCTCGTCTGCCGTTTACGTACGGTGATTCCACTTCTGGTCACCTCGGCAGGCAATAATCCCTGGGCTGTAGCAATACGGTTTTGCACGTTGACCGTAGCCATATCGGGATCGGTACCCTGACGAAAATAAATCGTAATTTTTGCTGCACCGGTATTGGTGGAAGAGGAAGTCATGTACATCATGTTTTCCACACCGTTAAGCGCCTCTTCCAGAGGTACAACCACACTCTTCTGAACTGTTTCTGCACTTGCTCCGGTATAGTTGGCCGAAACACTGACTGTAGGCGGTGCTATTTCAGGAAACTGTTCTACAGGCAATTGAGATAGTCCTATCAATCCCATTATAAGGACGACAACGGAAAGAACTCCCGCCAAAATAGGACGGTCAATAAATGTTCTGATTTTCATAACGGTATTCTATTCTTTGGTAGACTCACTCTGAATAACTGTTCCCTCACGCATCAATCCTGCTCCTTCGGCAACGATAACATCACCTGGTTTTAATCCTGACTCTACAATATACTCATTACCATTATTTAGTCTAAACACTTCAACCGGAGTGGATTGTGCTTTACCATCAACCACTTTATAAACAAACACACGGTTTTGAATTTCGTACGTAGCAACCTGAGGTATGACAATGCATCCCTTTCTTATCGATGGAATAACTACCGTACCGCTTCCTCCGTTGCGCAACAACTGTTCCGGATTTGAAAAAACGGCACGCAGACTCACGGCACCGGTGCCCTCGTCCACAGTTCCACTCATAGCATCTATTTTCCCGTTATGCAAATAACTTTTTCCGTTACTCATTGTCAGTTCCACTTCAGCCATATTTTCCATAGCCTGTCTGGCAGAGCCATATTGCTGTATAAGATCGAGCACCTTGTTCTCTGCCATAGAAAAATAAGCATATATCTCACTATCATCCGAAACAGCAACCAACGGTTCGACTATATTACTGCTCACCAATGCTCCTACACGGTAAGGAATCATACTCGCTACTCCGTCTACCGGACTTTTTACCTCGGTATAAGAAAGATTATTACGGGCATTAATTTCCTGCGCCTTCGCCTGAGCCAATGCAGCTTCTGCCTCAGCTAATCCGTTACGGGCAGTCTGAAAATCAAACTCAGATACTACCTGCTCTTTGTAAAGTTCAGCTTTACTATCAGCAGTCAACTTTGCCGTACCAAGCTTGGCTTCAGCACTCCTTACATTGGCCACAGCCGTTTCCAAAGCAGCCTTATATGGCACTTGATCGATAACAAAAAGGGTTTGTCCTTTGCGTACAGCATCTCCTTCATTAATGCGGATATCAGTAATAACACCGCTCACTTGTGGACGAATCTCAACATACTGCCGTCCACGGAGAGTAGCCGTATAGCCGGATTTCAGCGTCCGGTCGCTTTGCGCTACGGTGAGCGTCTTGTACGTAGTAGTGTTTGCATTTTCCTGCTGAGAACTCCCGCAAGAGCACAGCAATGTCAAACAAACCAAGGCTAAGATGGTCATTTGTTTCATTGTAATCGTTTACGAATAATAGTTAATAATACATACTATGTTCCTTTTCACAGAACAATTAATGGTCAAATCTATAAATTAGCAAAGGAAAAAAAGAAATGTAATGACGAAGGGCAAAAATGTGGTGACAAACGACAAAGAAGGGGTGGTAAGGATTTCAGAACAAAGTTTTACCTTTGCAAAGAAGATACAAAATACTCTGAAAGGAGTTAAAATATGAGACATGCCAATATACCAATTTATATAGACCTGCTTTTCTGCCTACTTATCATACCTCCTATTATCATGGTGGTACCGGTGGAAAAATGGATAGTACATCATACAGCTTTCATGCTGACACTGATTGCCTATCTTTACGGCCTCTACTTCGTTTACCGCAAAGCAAGAATCCCTCAATTATTCATGCAACACAAGTTCGGATCCATCATCTTGCTGGTAGCAATCCTCGTCTGCATTACCATACTGCTGACTCATTTCCCATTTCCACCACCACACGACACAATGCCTCCACTGATACAGAAAGCGAAGGTGGACATGCGTACACAGGTTGTTTGGTTTTTCTTTCTGGTAGTTACAGGATTCAGTCTGTCTATCGAACTTATATTCGAGCTTTTCTGGCAAATTCTCTCCAAACAGGAAATTGAAACAGAAAAGAATAAAGCTGAACTGGCTCTTTACAAAGCACAAATCAACCCACACTTTCTTTTTAATACCCTGAATACCCTCTATGGACTGGTCCTCACCAAATCAGACAAAACGGAATCAGCTTTTATCAAGTTTTCCAATATTCTGAAATATATGTATTCTCAGACTACCTCCGACACCATCTCCGTGAATAACGAGATAGAGTACATCCACCAGTACGTTGACCTGCAATCGCTGCGCCTAAATAAACATACACAGATCATATTTGAAACCCAAACCGATGACGAACAAGTACAAATTCCACCGATGGTACTGATTACTTTCGTTGAAAACGCTTTTAAATACGGTACATCTTCAGATATCGACTGCACAATCTTCATCCGTATTCTCGTAAAAGACAATAAACTCCTATTCGAAACCGAAAACACCATCATGGGAGAGAAACAAGAAGGCAAAACCCAGACCATCGGAATAGAAAACTGCCGTAAGCGACTGAACTTATATTATCCCGGACGCTTCGAACTGACCACCCAAAGAGAAAACCAACAATTCAAAGTTCACCTTATGATTCAACTGCAATGAAAAAGATATGCTGTATCGCCATTGATGATGAACCTATCGCTCTGCTCGTTATCAAACAGTTCTGCGAGCGCAGAGGTGATTTGGAACTGATAACTTTCAGCGAACCTTCCATTGGTTTGGAAGAGATCAGACGCCTCAAACCGGACCTCGTTTTTCTGGACATTGAGATGAACAGTATCAGCGGACTTGACATAGCCCACATCCTACCATACGAGTGTTGTTTCATCTTCACCACTGCCCATGCACAATATGCCCTCAACGGATTTGAACTTGACGCCGTGGATTTCCTGCATAAACCCTTCGCATACGAAAGATTTGAAAAAGCTGTGAATAAAGCTATCCGCCGAATGAAAGCTCATAATAGCAGGATACCGGAAAATATTGTAGTCAAACAAGAATATAGCAATATATCCATACCTTTATCGGACATCCTCTATATTGAAGCAATGGAGAACTACACTAAGATATTCCGCTTAAGCGGTGGTTATACGTTGTCTCACACAAGCCTGAAAAACATTCAAGAGTTATTACCCCAAAATACTTTCCTGCGCATACATCGTTCATATATCATAGCCCTTGATAAAGTAGAGCAGTTTTCAAAACGGGAAATCAAACTAAAAGGATATCCCAAAAGTATCCCTATAGGAAGGCTTTATACAGCAAAAATATATAAAATACTGATTTCCGGTGCCAATACCAAACAGGAAACCGGTGAATAAACTCTATTTCAAATAGCATGTTAGCCTCTAATTTACTCTATTTCGTCATCAGAAACAGGGATGTTTTGGTCTACAAACTCCCGACGACAAACTAATTCAGCTTACCTTTGCTTTCAGAATTAAAAGAGTGAAAATAAAAAAGATTAATAACAAAGAAAAACGAAAAGCAAAAATTAAGAGGTTTGTAATAATAATATATAAAGAAAAGATTTACCTTTGCTCCCCCCTAAAAAAAGAAAGCCAGAACTAAGAAATTATTTAGTGTTTATGAATACGAAAGTCAAAGGATATATATTGGGAGCCGTTGCTGCCGCCACTTACGGTATGAATCCCCTCTTTACTCTTCCGCTATATAAAGAAGGTATGAATCCGGATTCAGTTCTTTTCTTCAGATATCTGTTTGCCATTCCCATCTTGGGGATTATGCTCAAAGCAAGAGGCAGAAGTTTCAGTCTGAAACGGAAAGAAATATTGCCGTTAGTCATACTGGGATGGTTGGTCGCCATATCTTCCCTTACCCTGTTTCAAAGCTACAACTATATGGAAGCCGGTATTGCCTCGACGATACTGTTTGTCTATCCAATTTTGGTGGCACTGATTATGGCTGTCGCTTTCAAGGAGAAAGTCACATTACAAACAGTCTTATGTATCTTTCTGGCTCTAAGTGGCATTGGATTACTGTATAAAGGAGGAGACGGCACAACGCTTAGCTTAGTTGGCGTTGGGTTAGTCATGGCATCGGCCCTCTCCTACGCTATCTATATTGTGGGGGTAAACCGGCCGATATTAAAAGACGTGGCAACACTTAAAGTCACTTTTTATGTATTGCTTTTCGGCCTGTCGCTCTTTTTAGTCCGTGTAGATTTCGGGCAAAGCCTGCACGTTGTCGATAAATGGTATTTATGGGGGAATCTGATTGCATTAGCTATCTTCCCTACAGCTATATCCTTTCTCTGTACGACGCAAGCCGTGCAATATATAGGTTCCACTCCTACAGCTATCCTTGGAGCTTTGGAACCTGTAACGGCCGTATTCTTCGGAGTAACGATCTTCGGGGAAAGCCTGACACCGAGATTGTGTTGCGGAATTGTATTGATTATCCTGGCTGTGACGTTTATTATAGCCGGAAGCAATATTACGACACATTTGGTACGGTTCAGGAAGTTGTTCCCACGATTACCTTTGAAGCACAACTCCAAATAGATGAAACAAGCTATCCGTTATAATGTCTTTTTTTTACAAGCATATGTGAAATCCGGGCAATATTTTTGCAAACTTAATGAAGCGGTATGAATATAATAGGAAAAGAAGTTGATCGCTCATATTCATCATTTCGTCATAAGAAACAGTATGGTTCGTCTACAAACTCTCTAAGGAAGAATTATTAAACTTACCTTTGTTACCGAAATCAAGATGATAGAAAAATAAAGATTAGTAACAAAGAAAATCAAAATGATGAAGAAGATTTTAGTTTTAATACTCTGCGTATTAGTTTATAGCGCATTGTTTGCCCAATCCAATGAAGACAAAAGAACCGTATTTCAATTGAGCTTTGTCCCGCCCCTGAGTACCAATGGAGCCTATTCACATCAGTATACGAATACTGTTTCACTCAACTTACTTGTAGGTATTTCCAAAAACGAGGAGGCATTCACTTGGGGAGGTATCTCAAACATTATTCTGAATGATGCCAAAGGTTTTCAGATGGCAGGACTTTCAAACTATGTAGGAAATAACGGACAGGGAGTGCAATCTGCAGGATTGGCTAATATAAATAAGAATAAGTTCAGTGGTTTCCAGATGGCAGGGTTGGCAAATACAGCTTCTGAAATGACCGGGTTCCAATTCGCCGGATTAGTCAATATTGCCAAAGAAGTAAACGGTTTGCAGGTTGCCGGATTAGTCAACATTGCCAAAGAAGTCAATGGCGTACAGTTTGCCGGACTGGTCAATATAGCGGATAAGAGTGACTACCCCATCGGATTAATCAACATCATAAAAAATGGTGAGATGGGAGTTGCTGTCACTTATGATGTGTTGGGAAGTACGGTAGCCACATTCCGTTCGGGCGGCAGATACACTTATGGAATTATAGGGATTGGGTATAACCATAAAACCGAGAACAACTCATTGGTGGCTGAAGGTGGATTCGGCGCTCATATTCCTATTACCTCCTGGTTCAGGATTAACAATGAGCTTAAAGCCTCAACCATCGGAAATGATTCGGACGAACCTGTTTTTAATGGAGGATACTCGCTCATTCCATCCTTCAGAATCGGAAAGCATATTGAGTTATTCGGAGGGGTAGGCATAAACTACATGATGACCAAAGATGTGAGCAACAGCAAAATATTCCCGAACCATTCCTTATGGAAAAGGACTGAGTCTACAAAACTGCAACAACTGTATATCGGATACCAGTTCGGTATACAATATATATTCTGACAGTTCCATTCGATACTCTTTATACTCAATATCCTCTGAATCTACATTTTGACTGTAGATTCAGAGGATATATAAAAAAAAGAACTATATTTGTCCCGAATTCTAAAAGCAGATATTTTGGGCACAATTCTTAAATTTGTTATCGCTTAATATTAGCCTCATAAACCACAGGCTAATTTCTTTCGTTTGAATAATTCATATTCAGACAGGTTTTTCATTTTATCATTTTTAGTATTAACTACATTGCCTCTACAAGGCAATTGTAATTTGCTATTCAGACTTTTAGCAGGTTTCGCAGCAACCGTCTGAAAGTTATGGATGCGCTGAATGCGAATGGAGAATTTCGTAAAGAACATTAAGCAAGACATAGAAGTAGAAATCCAAAGAATTGAGCAACAAGATATTGATATCCTTGATAAGATAAAACAAATAGTCGGCTTCATACAGACTTCACTCGCCCGGCTAAAAGCAACCATTGAGGACTATCAGTTCATTAATCCCGAGGAAGAGGTTCTTTTCTTTAAAGTCCGGAAACCACAGATATCCGGTCTACTGATATTTTATATCCGCCTGTATCAGATTGAAAAGAACCGGATTGGGAAATCACCGTCAGCTCAATATAAGTATCTGAAGGAGGAATACGAAAGTCTGAAGAACGTCTCTTCGGACAAGAATTTCTATAACTATTATCAAGCCGGTAAAACTGACTCTGATCATCTGTATTTCATGAGAAAGCATTATGATATCCTTGCTGATGTCCACTGCCACTCGTTGGATAGAGATACTTCCTTTTCCACTTTGCATGATTCCAGCGTAGCAGAGATCTTAGCAAATAAGCAACTCACTCATTATCTCTCCACGGAGATTGATGCGTTATCGGAAAAACTGCATCTTAAGTTTACCTCCATCATAGAAAGCAAACTATTGCAATGGACTGAAAGTAAGGTTTCATTGGTAGAATTCATTTATGCATTATATGCCGGAAAGTGCTTTAACAATGGTAACACGAGCCTGAAAGACATCGCTTTCTGTTGCGAAACTCTCTTTGATATTGAGATTGGTGATTTCTACCGGATATTTCTTGAAATCAGGAACAGGAAGAAAAGCAGGACACAATTTCTGGATAAACTGAAAGAGAAAATAACCCGAATGATGGACGAACTTGACAGGTAAACAAAAAATATTTCATAGCGTCTTGTGACATCTTGTGAATTATGCAAATAGCTAATATCCAACTTTGCCGAAAAATTACTTAATCCGCAAAGAAAGATAATAGCTTATTTATGGAGACAACAATTACATGGGAAGTAAAAGTGAAGAATACCCCTTTATTAATTAAGAAGTGCAGTCACTGCGATAGTGACCGATTTTATTGTAGCGATAAGTTCAGGATGAATGCTCAGAAGAAAAACATAGATGTATGGTTGATTTACAGATGCGTGAAGTGCGACAACACCTGTAACCTCACTTTGTTATCACGCAGTAAACCGGATTTGATTGACAAGACATTATTCCATAGCTTTTCAATGAATGATAAAGATACGGCTTGGAAGTATGCTTTTTCTACTGAAATGGAGAGAAAGAATAATCTGAGACAGGATTATGGTAGCATAGAATATGAAGTCATTCCTGATACCTCATTGGAAGATTTACTGAATCTATCCAATGAGGTTATCAAAATCCACATCAAGTGCAAGTTTGAGTTTGATCTCAAATTATCATCATTAATCAGAAGATGCTTCTCACTTTCTGCCAATCAGGCGAAACGTATGTTCGAAGATGGTATAATTACGATTTCAGGCAACAAACCGCCTCAGAAGCATAAGGTGAAAGATGGAGATATGATTCTGATACAAAGAGAGGAATTAGATAAGTCTGTCAACCGTTCCCTCCATGATATAGGGTAAGGACTGACGTATCTTCTCAACAGGCCAGTTCCACCATTGTATCTGTTGCAGCCTAGCGATTGTCTCTTCCTCAAATCGCATCCGTATTTTCCTGGCAGGTGTTCCTCCTACTATGGTGTAGGGAGGAACATCTTTAGTTACCACTGCCCGGGCTGCGATGACAGCTCCATCTCCTATATGCACGCCTGCCATAATAACGGCTTCATAACCTATCCAGACGTCATTGCCTATAATGATATCCCCTTTATTATCCCATGCTGAGGCTACATTTTTCTTATCCAATCCCCATTCTTCAAAGAACAAGGGAAATGTGTAGCTGGACAGGGATTTCAATGTATGGTTAGCACTGTTAAAAAGAAACTTTGCCCCACAGGCAATGGAACAGAATTTTCCGATAATCAAGCGGTCTTGATTGATAGGATAATGATAGAGGACATTATTCTTCTCAAATTGAGTCAGGTCATTTACAAAATCATTGTATATGGTATAATCACCAACTATAATATTCGGATTGTTGATAATGGTATTCAGATAGATAGTCTGATAATCATTGGTACGTGGAAATGTTTTCGTATTCATTGTAATTACTTCTTTTTGTGTGTTTAGTATCTTAATATCTTGTGACGGAAACGGTCACAATTAAATTGGGCAACAGACTTAACTATTGCCCTATCATACTAAACGAAGCTATTTACAAAGTTGCCATTTCATGATGATTAAAGACTATGGTTTATATCGCACAACAAAGATACGAATTATTTCACTTCAAACTTTCCTCGTAATCTGATATCTTGTGAAGAACTTCCCACCATTACAGCAAACGTACCCGGCTCTACTACGAAGTGATTATCCTTATTCCATAATCCCAGCTCTTGCGGGGTGAGTACGAAATCAATCACTTTTTCTTCGCCCGGTTCCAGATGGATACGTTCGAAGCCACGCAGTACTTTTACATATGTAGTTACAGAACTCATCTCATCATGCAGATAAAGCTGAACTACTTCATCCCCGGCAATTTTTCCCGTATTCTTCACTTTACAACTTAACTTCACACTACCTTGTACACCTATGACCGGATTCTCTATCTTTAAATCACGATAAGCAAAAGTAGTATAACTCAAACCATATCCGAAGGGATAAAGCGTACCGGTAACACGTACAAACCCCTTCGAATCAGAACCCGGTTTAAAAGGAAAAGCAAAAGGTATCTGCCCTACCGAACGGGGAAAGGTTACCGCCAGTTTTCCCCCCGGATTGTAATCACCGAAAAGTACTTGTGCCACAGCATCTCCCATAAATTCTCCCGGAAACCAGGCATGTACAATACCCGGAATATAACGTTCAGCCCAGTTGATGGTGGCGGCACGTCCGTCTACCAGTAACAGGATTACAGGTTTGCCTGTTGCGTATACAGCTTGCAACAGTTTTTCCTGTCGTCCACACAAGTCCAGATTGGTACGGGAATATTCCTCACGCACCGTCTTCTCATTTCCTCCCAATACCATGATGGCTACGTCCGATTCCTTTGCCAAGGCTACAGCCTCATCCATCATAGCCTGTTCTTCCTGATCCAATGGTACCTCGTAAAGCTCACTCTCCGGAAAATATTTATCAATAATATCTGTTCCTTTTGCATAGCGAACTTCTGCATCAGGCAAATATTCTTTTATCCCCTGATATACCGTCTTTATCGGAGCATTAGCCGGACCATAGCGGCAAATCAGATTTTGCACTTCATTCGCATTGGGACCAATCACGGCTACTTTCTTCAAATCTTTGGAGAGTGGCAGGATATTATTCTCATTCTTCAATAAAACGATGGATTCTAAAGCCGCCCTCATGGATATCGCCTGATGTTCCTTGCTATGCACCACCTTTTCAGGATGTTTTGCATCTCCTTTATAGGGATTATCAAACAGCCCCATCCCAAACTTCACCCGCAACACATCAGCCACACGGCTATCAATCGTCTGCATGGAAACCTTTCCCTCGCTGATAGCCTGCCGAAGCGGACGAATGAAGTTCTCGGGCAAAGTAAAGTTAGTACGCACATTCAATCCTGCATTTACTACCTGGGCAGCTCCATCTACAGCATCGGCAGCTACGTTATGCTTGGAATAGAGAAACTCCACCGCTTCACTATCAGACACTACATAACCTTTGAAGCCCCATTCATGGCGAAGTATTTCAGTAAGGAAATGATAACTGCCCGTAATCGGTTCGCCGTCATAATCATTATAAGAACTCATCACTCCCAATGCCCCGGCTTCGCAAAAAGCCTTGCGGAAGGGTTCTATATAAAGAGTCCTCATCTCACGCGGAGCTACGTGCGGGTCGGTACGGGTACCGGCATCACGTCCTCCAACAGGAATACTATATACGGCAAAATGCTTGGGAGTGGCAACCAGCCCTTCTTGCTGAAGTCCTTTAATCATCCGCTTTCCAAGTTCTCCCACCAGGAAAGGGTCTTCGCCGTAACACTCCACTACGCGTCCCCAACGGGGATCTTGTGCAATATCCAGAATAGGGGAATAGATATTGGTATAGCCCAGCGCTTTTGCCTCTTCGGCTGTCACCTTGGCTATTTCACCGATTAGTTCTTTATTCCAGGTAGCTCCCTGTCCGCACTGTGCCGGAAACATGGTAGCCCGGTCATGGCAAAGCCCACGAATACCTTCATTGGTAAAGTCAACAGGTATCCCAAGGCGGGTTTGTTCTACGAACCAGCGTTGGATGGCCTGTCGGTTCTCTACACTATTCACATAAGGATAGGACAAAGAAGAACCGAATTTCCCCAAGCCATTGGCCTGTTCGTCTATATTCGCTATACCGTCTTTCCAGATTTCATTTTTCCATTGTTCCGTGGGCAGGGAGTCTTTCAGTACACGGCCTGAGCCATACAACGTAGCCATCTGGCAAGTCTTTTCCTCCATTGTCATCTGCGACAACAAATCCTTGACTCTTGCCTCCAAGGGTGCCGAAGGGTCTTCATAGACATCCATCACCCCGTTCTTATTAAAATCAATCCAGCCTTTCTTATATATACCGGGATTATTGCCCGCATACACACCCGCACAAAGCGATACAGCAATACATAAAGCGATTCTTCTTTTCATAGCATTTCTATTTTTCCATTTCTAATACAAGTTCACCACCTTCCATCAGGTCGAAATGAGAAAATCTCGGTTCCCTCAATTCTTCACCGTTCAGTTTCATGGAGCGAATATACTTATTTTCTACGCTATTATTCTTAGTACGGATCACAAAATCTTTTCCGCTACTCAAATGAATGATTACCTTATCAAACAAAGGACGGCCAATTTCATAGACCGGACGTCCCGGACAGAACGAATAGAAGCCCATAGAACTGAGTGCATACCAAGCCGACATTTGCCCTACATCTTCATTTCCGGAGAGTCCGTTAGGATCGTTATGATAAAGCGTACGAAGAATATGATCTACCAAAGCTTGCGTCTTGCGAGGTGCACCGGCATAATTATAAAGATAAGGAATATGATGGCTCGGTTCGTTGCCATGTGCATATTGCCCGATCATCCCGGTCACATCGGCAGCCGCATTCGGATCACCGGTCAGTTCGGAACTTGTGGTAAACAGCGTATCCAGATGTGCTTCAAATGCCTCTTTGCCGCCTACCAGTTCCATCAGTCCTTCTACGTCCTGTGGCACAAACCATGCCCATTGCCAGGCATTTCCCTCTACATAATTACTGGGACGCTGCACAGAAGAAGGATCAAAAGGAGTAATCCAGCTCCCATCACTCAACTTGCCACGCATCAGCTTCGTTTCCGGATCAAAATAAGCACGGTAGGCTTTAGATAAATTCATGTATTTATCATACATGTCTTTACGGTTATATTCCTTCATCATTTGTGCAATCAGCCAGTCATTATAGGCAAACTCCAGACCTTGTGAAACGGAACCGCCCACTTTATCACAAGGAATATATCCCAATTCGTTTTTATACTTAATTGAAATCGGCATAACCTTTCCGTTCAGTATCTGACGATCCATCATAGGCGTAATGCCGGTAGTGTCATATACCGAAGACCGTATACAGGCTTCCAATGCTTTCTTTACATCAAAATCGCATTGTTTCTTCATCATGGCGTCTGCAATAACAGAAACTGCATGATAGCCAATCATCGTTCCGGTCTCATTGGAAGCCAACTCCCACTTAGGCAGAATACCTGACTCATCATATTTGCGAAGCAACGAACGGATAAATGCCTGGTTCTGTTCCGGCGTTACAATCGTGTAAAGCGGATGAGCCGCACGGAAAGTATCCCATAGTGAGAACACCGTATAATTGGTATAAGAAGTATCTTGCTTTATCTCATGCCCCATGGTACGATAACGACCGTCTACATCCGATGCCAGACTCGGCTGTATGAATGCATGATACAAGGACGTATAGAAAACAGTACGGTCGTCATTGGCCGAAGTTTCAATATCAATCTTGCCTAAGGCTTCATTCCAGGCAGTATTCGCCTGATGCGCTATTCTTTCAAAATTCCAATCCGGAACTTCCGCTTCCATATTCCGCTTCGCACCTTCTTCATCCACACTCGAAATGCCGACTTTAGCCAACACACGTCCATCCGCAGCAAGATTCCTGAAAGTCATCACAGCTTTTGCTGTATTGACGGTGACAGAAGTACTATCCGGCTGGTATTCGGTTCCTGAATACAACTTATAGTCAAAGGGCTTTGAAAATACAGCATAGAAATACACATAATGGTGTTTAGCCCAGCCTTTCGTATATTTCATTCCGGCTATAGTAGAGTCGTTCACCACACGAATTTGAGTAACGGGGTGCTGATGTCCGTGAATGGTAGGTTCCATGTCAAGAATCAGGCGGGCATCACTTGCCTTGGGATAGGTATACCGATGCAGCCCGGCACGCAAAGTAGCCGTTAGTTCCACATGGATGGAATCATCCTGCAACAAAACCTGATAATATCCCGGACGGGCACTCTCTTGTTCATGCGAGAAACGGGAACGATAACCTTCGTCCGGATTTTCTGCCGTTCCGGCAATCAATGGTTTCTCTCCTACTACCGGCATAAAAAGTATATCGCCATAATCGCCGATACCAGTTCCGCTAAGGTGGGTATGACTGAACCCCATGATAGAAGTGTCGTCATAATAATAGCCCGAACAGGCATCCCAGCCAAAGAGACGGGTATCCGGACTTAACTGTACCATTCCATGAGGTAAAGTAGCACCGGGAAAAGTATGTCCATGTCCTCCGGTTCCTATAAATACATTTACGCTATCGGTATATTCTTCCGGAAGTTCCTTTTCTGCACAAGAAAACAATCCGATCCCCGTAGCCAGTAACAGCATGCAGAGTTTGTTCTTCATAAAATTATAAGTTTATATTTTATACGATTCTATTAGTGTATAAGATTCCAATCAGCCTCTACCTTCATCGTTTTACCTTTTGTACGGATAATCAACGGATAGCAAGGCTTTACCGCTACATCTCCTGCCCCCGGTCCGTCTTTTACGGTCGGGTTTGCGGGTATTCCCGAGGCTTCCCCCAGCACCACTTCCATTACTTCTCCCTCAGATACATTCAGGCGGACAGTAGCCGACGGAGTCCGGCAAACGAATCCCGGTTGATAAGGATAAGAATAAGTATTATGAATCCGTTCATGCACTTCACTGCCCGTGAGTGTTGTTGCCACCGGCTGCCCCTCTAAAACAGGTTTTTCATTGAAAAGAATCACATACTCATACAGATGAGAAGAATCGGAAATACAAGTATATACATCTTGCAACTGAGTTCCTTTCAAATCCAGACTACGCTTCATATCAACTCCCGGATAAGCGGTAACCGTTTCAGCTTCGGCATATCCACCGTCAGGACGAGGTGTGAATTTCAATAGCTTGCCCACACTTCTCTTCTGATCTTTTGCATCCACCGTCACCGTATTATGCGACAGACTGCGTTTATACCATTTCAGATAATCAGGAACTCCATAACCGGAAGTTCCAAAGTCGGAAACCAGTTCATTCTTGCCATCATGAATTGTGATGGAAAGCTTGTCAGGATGTCCATGCCCGATGCCTTCACCACCGAATTTCAGAACTACCGTGCGTGCATCACTGCGCAACAGGCAGAATCCTGATGCATCAAATGAGTAACTTTGCTGAATCATTTTTTCATCTGATGCATTTCTAGTCTGGTTGTTCGACAGAGCCTCCGGATCAAGACGTTTCTTCTGTGCATAGGTCAGTTCCAACACCCGTTTCAGCAACGGGTCATTATAACGGGCATCAGCAATCTCGTACAGTGCCGACTGAGAAAGTAGATTAGCTCCATACCATCCGTCGCTATGTGCCGGAAAAGACAAATCGGGATAAGTGCCCTTCACCGGTTCCACAAACATGTCGTGTAAGTCCTTATCAAACAGTTTTATCCCCCGGTATTTTACTGCATTAGCCGTGAACAGCAAGGCTTCCAACGGATAATAATGATAATGGGGAGACCCCTCATTTATCCAGCCATCACTATTCTTATGTTTTCCAATCAGGTAATGGTAGCCATACTTATCCTTATTGATTGCTACATCGACAATAGAGTCATTTTCCAAAGCAATGCCTAAGGCAGCCAATCCACTATTATGCCACATCTGCCAGTTAGCCCCGGCCGGACGATGCAACAATAAAGTAGCTGCAGGTTGCAGATATCCTTCTTCTATCGCTTTGACCTCCTCTTTCGACAAAACAGGTTTAATAGCCATATAGGCCATTGCCACTTTAGTAGCCCAGTTGGCTTCATCCAGACTCTGAGCAAATGCCTTTCCACTATGTTGATCCGTAGCTTTCCTGCCGGAATTATGCTCGAACCAACCGGCATACTTACCTGCATAATCCAATAACATGGTACGGATATAATCAGCATATTGTCGTTTTCCGGTGGCCAGATAAAGGTACATACACTGATACATATAATCCCTGTTCAGCATGTGTACTTCATAAATCCACGCCCAGTCATAACGATTGTTTCCAATCCACTCTTTATCGCAAGCCGAGCAATATTGTGCCAAAGGCTTATCCCAACGGAAAGTAAATTGCAGATTATGTACCGGACAGAAGTAATCATGAAAATGTCCTCCTTCTTCTTTAGGTACTTCCAACGGATGCTTGCGCCTTTCTTTCACTTTCTGTTCTAAATCGGCTATGATTTTCTTTCCCCACTGTGTTTTTGCCGATGAGCGAATAGCAACAACGTCTTCATCAGAGAAGAAATAAAAACCTTCGTTGCCTTTCTTGGCTATAATTGACCAATCACCGGAATAATAAGCCTGATTCAACAAACGAAGTTTCGCCGCATCTCCCTGCCGGACAAACAGATTCTCCAAATCCTTATATAAATAGAATTGCAACCAGTAACCACGGTTATATTTCTCGCGAGTAGTGGAGGCTTGCATCCATTTAGCATACCAAAGAGGCTCTACTCCATATTGGCGTGCCACCTGAACGGCTTGCCCGGCATTCTTCCAGATACCTTCCGACATCCGTTTACCTAACGCTACATAATCATTATAGGTAAATTTTGAAATATCAATCACCTCACAGGTGTCGTCAATACCCAGTTCTTTAAAGTCAATCACGGTCTCCATCTTTGTATCACCATCGAGGTCATATTCAATATGATCGAAGAAACCATTGTTGTCACGGTCACTATAAAGTACAGTAGCAAAGCGCTTCGGGTCGCGGAAGTCCATCCACATACGGTCCCATCCCTGGAAGTATTCCGCATTCTGGTCGATACGCCAAACACCTGTTTCCGCCCCATACAAGTGCAGGCGACCGTCAAAACGACTGATATAGAGTTGAGCATTACCCGAATTATCCATGTCCCACTCACCTCGGTCACCGGCAGCATCACTCTGTTTATTATTGTCTATTCCACCTTTATTCCATCCTACTTTAAACGGATCCTTAGGATCATAGAACTCTACACGTTCCCAACGGCTGCAATCGTCATCTTCATCATATACAAAGTTTATACGGTTCCATTTGCCACGCTGGAAGATGAGTTCCTGTGCACTGTCGTGGTCGGGATAAATCAGTTCCGTCAACTGGCGATAGCGGGGGTCCATAAAGAACTTATCAGCCTCCGGCATTCCACGCAGGTTTCTAATGGGGTGAACCTGATCCATATAATCGAATCCCTCTCCCTGGAAACCAATAGTGAAATCAAAGTCAAACTCATTACCGGTAGTATTATCATTATCAATGTCTACAGCAAGCGAAACCCAGTCTACGCGACCTTCCACCTGACGGTTCACATAACTGTTAGAGGGGGCATTCGGATCATGAATTTTCGGAGAATCCAATAAACGGATAGCCATTTCTGTCCTATTATCCTTATCCGGATCATAGAACAGGAAAGGGTTCTCCCAATTCAAGCGCAAATCCTTCATATCATACGTGGAAGTATGTATCTTCATGAAAGCCGTACGACCACTGTAATCCTCATAGAAATCGGACAAGCCACTGCGATCCCAGCACTGAAGGGTAAAATTATTCCAGTTGATATAATTGAAGACATTGTCATGATCCAAATCGAGCATAATCATGTAATGCCCGTTGGGCCATACTTCTCCCGTACGTTCTTTCGGGTATTCAATGACAATCTGCATGTCCGCCTTCCCGTCTCCATCCGTATCCACCCAGTCGATAATCAAGTCGCCCTGACCTCCATAAATGCCATCTTTGTTGCGGTCAATCAACAGGCAATCATTCACCATATCACCTTCTAGGTCCCCTTCTTTCATATTGCCGTCATCATCCAGCCACAAGATGGGTATATCGTTGTGGGTGACAGACTTAATAGCATCCGGTTTCCCGTCTCCATTCAGGTCCAGATACTCCGGTTTATAGCCGGGTGGCGGAGGTGGCAAGCGTAAAGGCATCAATTGAGTACGCAGATTCCAGTAACTTTTCTTTGTTTCTTGTGCCCAGCTTTTCCCGGTTACTCCTACCCAAAGGAACAGAACGGCACAAGCTATTTTAAATAAATCGCTTCTGTTTTTCATGATATTCCCTTATTACCAGTTATCTGTTCTGAATGAAGATGCCGGAAGGCCGGACATATTATAAAGGCAACCCTTTACATAATCCTTAAAGGCATAGCGCACCGCGACAGGTTGTTCCACTTCCGGGCTTGAGACAATAACCGTTTGCGCATCTTTACCAAAACGTGCATGGGCGGGATGAAATACTCTATCCTCGCCGGCTACTTCAAAGCCATTCAAGGGTTGCCGATAAGTAGTCAGCCCCTTGCCCATTTCATCAAACGACAAGATAATCTTGTTGCCCTCCGTCTGCATAGATTTATACAACGGTCCCGTTACCGGAAAGCCCTTCTTACCATAAGTACGCCCCAAGGCCAGATAAGCAAACCGATTGCCCACCGTTTCTTTCTCCATAGGGTGGATAGTGCGGTCATCGCCAACATCCGTCAGCACAACCATACCCGAAGAAGGAATAAGATGAAGGCATTTCATTTGCGCTTCACGCAGGTAAGCCGAATTCTTGCCTTTTCCCTCTCCTTTATTATAATTGAACGGAGCAATCTGGGCATAGTAGAAGGGAAATTCCCCTATTCCCCATTGTTTACGCCAGTCGTTCACCAATGAGGGAAACAACTGCGTATATAAATCAGGTACATCCACATTCGCTTCCCCCTGATACCATAAACATCCCCGAATGCCATATCCGACCACAGGACTCAACATCCCATTATAGAGAATAGAAGCATTATGCACATCCGGCAAGTCTTTGTAAGGCGCCACGCCTTCTTTACTCATCCAGGCTTCCACCCGTGAGCCTCCATAACTGGCATGGATAATGCCTACGGGAATACCCAACACCTGATTCAGTTTACGTGCAAAAAAGTATCCCACAGCCGAAAACTCGGGAACTGTCTCCGATGAAGCTTCCTGCCACTCACCTTTACAATCAGTCAACGGTTCGGAGGTCATTTTGCTTGCTACTGTAAACATACGTATTCCGGGATTTCCTGAAGTCACAATCGCATCCAACGCCCCCATCACCGGATCGCTGTAACGACCGCCTACACGCATATCCATATTAGACTGACCGGAACAGAGCCAGACCTCACCAATCAATACATCATTAATTCGTACCGTCTCGCCGTCATTCACCTCAATATGGTAGGGACCACCATATACCGGTGTTTCTACTTTTACCTTCCAGCTACCCGATTCATCCGTCGTTACTGTGTATTTTTTGTTATTCCACGAAGTCTTTACAGTAACCTTTTGCTGTTTCCGGTCACTGTTTCCCCAAATAGCAACCGAACTTTGTTGCTGCAACACCATCCCATCCGAGAAAAAGGAGGGTAATGTTATTCGTGCCTGTACCCCGCCCGCCCAAAGCAAGAAAGATACAAACAGGACTATTATAAAGCAAGATCGTTTCATTAGTTATTCTCTTACGGGCATCTTAAACGTCAGTGGAATCTCTTTCCTGAGCATGCGGGCAGCCTCGCCTGTCAGCCACAGATAATGGTCGGAAGGCTGTCCGTCCATATCAATAAACTTGGCCACATCACTAACCGGATGGTCTCCCGTACATTTAAAGATGGCGGTTCCCTCATCCACTTCATCAAACATGGCCACATAAATCATCTCGGCGCCCGCCAACATTGCAGTAGAAAGCTGTTGCCAATAGAAACGTCCTCCCTGACGGGGAATACTACCAACAGGCTTCACGTCATCCGGGAATTCCAGTTTGCTAAGATTGTGCCAACTGAATCCGGGAGTTACGGCAGGAACATAGTCTACGCCATTCTCCTTACACCAACGGATATCTTCAATCACCAAGTCACGGAAGCGGTCCATGTCGTTATGCAACAAAGGAGAAAAACGCTGAACAGTCCATGGCAAAACTATATCCGCTTTCTTTATCACTGTATGCAGATAGGGGTCATTGATACAATCAGCCTCCAGATTACGCCAGAAAGTAGGAACACCCAACATCACCGTGCAACCACCATAAACAGGGTCATTCTGCAAGAAGTCAATCAAACGGTCTAAACCGATGTTCCTGATATTATAAGGGCGGTCGGGAAAACCAACTCCCCATATAGCTACCACGGGCTTTCCATTATGATGCAGATAAGTCTTTTTCCCTGCCTGATTCGTTACCTTCTGATTGTCTACCAGCCTTTTCCAGTCTTCCATAATCAGGGAACAATCCTCACCAGACTTTTTCAACCCGGACAAATCATACATGACAGCTATGGCGCGGTCATACTTTGAAGCCGCTTCCAAGGCATTCGCTAAAATACGGTTCGGTACCGAGTTTTGCTGGTCTCCACGGGTGTAGCTAAAAAAGCGTTGCACAAATACTCCATCTACGCCATACTCCTTCATCCACTTGAAGTGCAGGTCGACAGTAGACTTGTCCGCTGAACTGAATACACGTGCCTTTCTTCCATCGGCATGCCGGAAAGGCGTCTCATAGGTCTTTTCATATTCACTCACATCGGGCCATGCATCAATAGTGCAATGTTTCTCGTCAAATTGCTTTCCGGTGCCATAATGGCCATAGCCTTGATTGGTTCCATCCTGCGGGCCGCGAAACCAACCTTGGTATCCTGCCATAATCAATCCTTTGTAACTTGGATAAGAAGTCTCCTGAGAGTGTTTGGGACCGGCATAAGCCAACATGCTCATGCCGAGGATACCCAAAGTAACGAATAACTTATTCTTCATAATGCATTATCTTTATATCTGTTATTAAAAACTTGCTACCTATTCCACTTGATAATCTTTGCTGCAAAAATAAAATCCACAGATTAAGCAATCAGCTATATTACGCTTATCTGAGAATTAATTTTCAATTAAAATGAAACATTAATCGCCTTTTTATCAATCTGTAGAACCATCCATCTGCAAATCATGCTAAGGAAGCGTAATCGAAGAATCTACTCTCCTATTATTAGTGCACCTTTGTGCCAAGGGAGTAGATCCTTCGACTACGCTCAGGATGACATTCGATAGTTTACTGATTATCAACAGATAGCATTTACATTCCATTTGTCTCACAATGTAAAAGCATTTACCGCAGGATGTAACGACCTTTACCTCCTATTGTAACGCTCTTTACTTCGGTATGTAACAGCCTTTACCTCGGCATGTAAATGAAGTTACCATTTGGAGTAAACAGAATTTCCACGAAAGGAAACGACCATGTATTCATAAGGCCAAACGCTACAATACCTACTTCTTGTCAGAACCATAAATCAGCCCTTCTCCCGATTTATTGAACCGCAATCCAGAGAGATAGTAGTTGTTAGTAAGTTCTATTGATTTACCCTGTACACCCAGCCTTGCATATCCGCCGTCTCCGGCGGTCGGACCTGCCACTTTCTGAGCGAAATAAGAAGTGTACACATGCGCTTTGCCACCTCTGACATCTACCCCCTGTGTACCGGAACGCGAGAAATTGGCCTGTTGGAATGACACAACGCCATTATTTATAATCGCCCCGAAAACCGGACTTCCCCAGAATGCACTGTTATACAGGATAAGTTTGGCGTCAGGATGAACCTTACCGGTGTTAACTTCATCTCCCATAAGGACATACGACCTCACCGGCTCATTGGGAATCTTAGTATTAACCAACTCTGAATTAACCGCGACAATCTTCGTATTCTTATCCGCATCTTCCACAAATAAAGAATAGGTGCATCCGTCAGAGCCATGTCCTATAACGGTCATCTTGCCCGGATACTTACCGGTTATCGCATCTTTCAGGAAATGTATTCCATATACCGAACCGTAAACGAAATTGTTGAAAATAGTCTGGTTCTTGACATCCGCAAACTTAAGCGCACTGCAATTAGATTGTACAAACCGCATCATAAATACCTCCGGATAGCCCTGTCCTCCCTTCGGAAGTCTCGACCCATAGTGAGGATTAAACTGCATATTGCGGATGAATCCACCTTCGGCTCCACCGCCAACCCAGATGCCCGCCCTTAAAGGCACACCACCCAGATAATCGACATAGTGGCCACTGGTGTCATATGAAGCCAGATCTATACCTTTGTCGCCTACCGCTATGGTTACATTGATTATATACACCTTGGGGCCTTGTCCCTGTATCAAGAACGGAGTCTTTCGCGGGTTTGATACGCTGTAGCCATCAGAAGCGATATTGAGCTGTGCCAGTGTAATGCCCCTGATGCCGGCACCCGCTTCAAGTTGTATAAGTGAAGCACCTTTTTCTCCGGCAGCTCCGCCATCATAGTTGGTAAATATGGCAGTACCACCACTTTGCGTGTGATGTTGCACATCCCACGAGCCCCTCAATTCAACTCCCGAAGGAACTTTAACAGGATTGTCCACCAGATACCTTCCGGCAGGCAAGTAGAGCGTACCGCCACCGGCAGCTTTCACCGCATCAAGGGCAGATTGCAGTTCAGCCGACACATCTTTCACAGGACGGTTATTATTAAAGCCCGTTGCCCTTGCCAGGTCCGCTTTCAATACTTTGTCCGATGCCGGCCTCGGGTGCACAGCTATATTTGTTTTTACGTTCTTAGGTATGGGCTCGAAAAAGTACTTCTTCCCCGTAACCACTTCTACTTTGGCCGAAGTGCTGTGATTATCAACTTTCAGATTGCATTTATAACCCGAATTAACCGACTTCAGCGTATGCATATCCGCTCCGAGATATACATGTCCGGCCTTCTTCTTGAAATCGCATTGGGATAGCAATGCATTGCCACTGTTCATCCTGAGGGCATAATCCCCGTATTCACTAAACGTACAGCTTTCAAACGACACGACTCCATCGCTGCCGTCACTTACAACAGGCCCGTTGAAATCCACCCCATTGAATTGTACCGAAGTGCTGAAATCCTTGTAAAAGTATACAGCATTGCCATCTTCGGACGCTCCGAATGAAGAATTGGATATAAGTATGCCATACGGATTGACATCTTCCACATACAATCCATTCCCGCAATCGTCTACATGCACCTCATACAACTGAGCGTTCGGGGCATCGGCAAAGCCGGGCTCACGCCCAATCCATACGCCTGTCTTGTAACCTGACACACGCAGGTAAGAAACATATTCCCAGTCCGAACGGTGCATCTGGTATCCCGTACCGTTCGCTTTTGTATAGGCTGTTACGTCAGCCAGAGAAGGTGCTCCCGGAAGACCGGATTCAGCCCAATACTCAGGACTAATCCTGACATTCTCAATACGCCCGATATCGGTACATACGTGTACTTCGATACCCTTGTTTAGTGCTGTGATATAACTATCCAGCACATAGTGCAACTCACTCGGTGCAGAATTAAAGCCGTTGTAAGAGTTGACGAGAGTGACATGCTCTATCGTGGCGCAATCTCCCTGGGTTTGGAACAATGTCCACGGATAGGGTTTCACATCATTGATGTCTTGCTCAGGATACCAGATGGAGAGATTAGTAACTCCGGTGCCCGCATTCATCTCAATGAATCTGTCAGCTATGCTTGTATAGGTCGTGCGAAGCGCATTGCCCGCCTGTCCGTCGTTCCACCAGCTTTCAACACTTCCGTCATAGTTCGGTGCATCTTTGCCGACACGTACTTCAAGAATGGTTCCGAGGACTTTTCCGTTATTGACCTCCGGATTAGCCCAGTCGCCACGAAGTTGTACTCCGGGATGGAGGCGCAAAACGTATTCAAAGTGGAAATCTTTCTTGCTTTCCGAACGGCCCTGGCGAACTCTGACATTCTTTGTGCCAAGCTGCGTACTACGGAATTCATAATTTCCGGCAGGTATATACACTACCCCGCCGCCGCTTTCATACGCAGCGTCAATAGCCGCCTGGAAAGCCGCCCTGTTGTCAAATCCCGGTTCGGCTTTAGCACCGAAAGCTGGGTCGGTCACAACAAAGTCGGATATCGCCCAGTCTTTTGTCGGATAAGTGGTTTTGATACTCTGCCGGAGTACTTGCTGTTTTTGTGCTTGTACACAGGCAATATTCATAGGAAGCAACGCCAGCAATATCAATATAGCCGCCGCCCCTAACTTAGAAGATGTTTTCATGAAAAGAGTATTTGATATAGTTACACAATATTTTCTTGGCCATTTCCGCTTACCCGGGCTACTCATTTTACTTCTTTAATGTTACCACCAATCTTTGCAGCGCTTTCTCATCCGAAGTTCCGCCATAGAGTAGTTCATACTTGCCGGGAAGAAGCTCCATGCGGTTTGTAGCCGGGTTAAACCATTCAAATGTTGAGGCGGGCAATTCAAACAGAACATCTTCCGCCTGACCGGCTTCCAGAGAAATCCTGCGGAAAGCTCTCAGCGTTTTAATCGGTCCCTCCTTATCGCCGGGATTACGCAGATAGACTTGCACGACTTCATCTCCTGACAGTTTACCGATGTTCTTCAATGGTATGGTTAAAGTCAGCCCCTCACCTGCCCGAAGTATTTTCTTATCCGCTTTAGCCTTGCCATAATCAAAAGTGGTATAGCTCAATCCATGTCCAAAAGGAAACAGAGGTTTTCCCTTGAAATAGCGGTATGTACGGTTACTCATATCGTAGTCTTCAAAATCGGGCAGATCACCGCTCGATGCATAGAAAGTAAGCGGCAAGCGTCCGGCAGGATTATAATCACCAAACAGGACATCTGCAACAGCTGTTCCTCCCTGTTGGCCGGGATACCATGCTTCAATAATCGCATCCAGGTTTTCCGCTTCCCAAGGCAATGCCAGCGTACTGCCGGAACATAAGACAAAAACAACCGGTTTACCTGTTTTTTTCAAAGCTTTCAGCATCTCTTCCTGCACCTGAGGCAGATCGATATTGGTGCGGTCACCTTTTCTAAACCCGGGAAGGTCCACCGGCATTTCCTCACCTTCCAGCGCAGAAGAAAGTCCGCCAACAAAGATAATCACGTCAGCTTCAGCCGCTTTATCGGCCACTTCCTTATAATTTATTTCTTTCTTAATACCTATATCAAATTTCAATGAAGCTTCTCCGCCAGCCTGGAAATACTCTAATACAACCTTATAGGCTTTGCCCTTCACTGCATTCAGATTATACATTTTCTCTCTTGTAGCTCCATTATGCCACTCAGAGTAAACCTCTTCCCCATCAATGAACAGCCGGGAACCATCATCCGCAGAAATAATGAAAGAGACTTCGCCAGATTCCTTCGGGGTATATACCGACTCAAAGCGCGCCGAGAAATCGTGCAGATTTACTCCCGGCATGAATACGGTGTTACCCCCATTGCCAAAGTTCAGCGGCTCACTAAAATGACCGACTGCCACCGCTTCACCCTCCAATTCCTTATTATTCCAGAAGGTTGCCTTAAAGCCTTTCTTCCCATCATACGAGCAACAATCGAAGTAGCTAAAAACAGTCTGTGTATTTACAAAATCACAACCTTTTTCATAATATACAGCTCCTTCGGGAAGTTTACTTTTAATGCCCTCAAGGATGGTGACAGATTTAGTAGGGAAACCGTTATAGTTTGCCCAAAGCATCACGGAGTCATTGGCATTAGGCCCCAGCACGGCAACTTTACGAACAGATTTACTCAACGGCAAGATATTATTCTTGTTAGTCAGCAATACCATACTCTTACGTGCCATCTCCAAAGCCTTGGCTACATGTTCTTTTGACTCTACAATCGAATATGGTATTTCAGACCACGAAACAAGTGTATTATCATCAAACATGCCCAACTGGAAACGAGCGCGCAATAAACGGAAAACCGATTCATTGATTTTTTCTTCTGATATCAGTCCTTTCCGTACCGCTTCATTTAAAGAAGAATAATTGCCGCCACATTCCAGGTCTGTCCCTGAAACCACAGCGTCAGCCGAGGCAGCCGCAGCCGTAGGGTGGGTTTCATGATGATTAGGATAGTAGAAATCGCCGATAGCCCCACAATCTGAAACCACAATATCATCATATCCCCAGTCCTCGCGCAAGATACGAATCAACAATTGCTTGTTAGAGCAACACGGTTCTCCTTCATAGCGGTTATAGGCACACATCACCTCTTTTACTTTTCCTTCCGTCACCAAGGTTTTAAAAGCGGGCAGGTAGGTTTCCCATAAATCGCGCTGGGAAATATTCTTGGCATCAAAGCTATGCCTGTTCCATTCCGGACCACTGTGCACGGCATAGTGCTTGGCGCAAGCATGTGTCTTGTCATATTTTCCGGTGCCATCACCCTGCAAGCCTTTCACTACGGCCAATCCCATCAGAGAGGTCAGATACGGGTCTTCTCCATAAGTTTCCATACCTCGTCCCCAACGCGGATCACGATATATATTGATATTCGGAGTCCAAAACGTTAATCCTTTGTAACCATCCCGTTCACCCTTACGTTGAAAATCATGGTATTTGGCACGGGCTTCATCCGATACGATGCTGAAGGTTTCATGAACCGCCTGATTATCAAAAGTGGCGGCAAGTCCTATCGCCTGAGGAAAAACAGTTGCTTTTCCGGCGCGCGCCACTCCGTGCAGTGCTTCATTCCACCAGTCATATGCCGGTATTCCAAGGCGCTCAATGGCTGGCGAGCCATTTTTCATCTGGCTGATTTTCTCTTCCAGAGTCATACGTTTCAACAAGTCCCATGCCCGTTCGGAAGGTGTCAAGTCCGGGTTTTTGTAGGGTTCATTTTGTGCTGTAGCCACCAGGGCTACAGCACTCAAACAAAAGGATATCAGAATTTTCTTGACCATAGTATTTTGATTGTATCAGTAAAATCAGAATCGTATCAAACTATTCGTTACTTGCTATTTCAATAATTCATTTATCATGTTCACTAACAGCTTTCCAGCTATCGGGTCGGTATCAGCTTTTTCCGTACACATGGTAGAAACTGTAGCCAATCCCTTTCCATCCTTTATCTGCAATAAGGTTAACCCCCGCATCGAATCGATTTTACGAATACGATCTTCCGGCTTTCCACCGTCGATATAAGCATGAATCTTCATCTGCCCTGCCAATTCTATCAGGTTTTCATTCCGGTTTACTTTCAGGGTAGCATTGCAAGCCAAAGGAATTTCTCTCTTATTATTATTGAAATAACGCAGTTCCAATACGTCGATACCATCAAACACCGGTGCATCATTGCGTTCCATATTGACGATATCACCCTCTGTCGGGATAATCCAACTTGTGATATGTTCCGGATAAATGGTCTTCGCAACTTCTTTACTATTCAGTAAAAGCAACTTTCCTCCCTTTGACTGATAAGAGCGGAGCATTTCTTTTTCTTCGTCCGTACACTCGGTCAATCCGGAAATAATGTAAAGGTCAGCTTTCAGTTTCGGGTTCATCATTTCTTTTATAGTAGAAACCGCCTGATAGTTTATATGAAGGAAATCAAATTTGTTTTTCATACCCTCTTTATCCAGAAGAAGCACTTTTTTACCTTCCGCTATTTGGTTTCTGTTCCAATCTTTACGGGCTAACAGCAGGTTATATTCATTTTCCGATACTGGTAAGCCATTCTCAGTCAACTTCAATACCAATTTAGCTTTCACCTTGTCGGCCGGCAAGTTAACCGGTAATTGGATATTCGGTTCAATATAGTAGCGTCCATAATGCTTCACAGCCGGGAGTTCCTCACTGCCCCAAACCAGTTTCTTTCCGGTTTCATCCTGTACTTCCCAACGCAATAAAGTAGGTTTCAGGGCTGTACCATCCTCGCGGTCATTCACTACATAAATACGTGTCGGCAGCTTATCTCCACCATAAAGATTACGTCCCCACAACTCGGCACTTACCAATACAGGTTGCAAAGCACGCTTCAAAGCGTAATACGTAGGATATGGCTCAATCTTCTGATAATCATAAACCTGACAGAACCAGGTGAGTAGGGCAAAATGCATGATACCCGATGCCTGATCGTTGGAACGGCGGAGCGCTTCAGCCAATTCTCCGGTAATGAACGCCTGCACGTTAAGGAATGACTTAGGATCTGAGAAGTCATAACATTCATAGCCTATCAGGGATTGAGGGTTCTGATGAATCAGCTGGTAAGAGCGGGTAGGATGTCCGGTTTCATTATTCGGGTATCCGGTTGACATCTCCTGGCTGATAAGCGGACGTTCGGGCATTTTAAACCTCTGCTGGAATTCTCCGTTGAAGAACCGGAAGAGTGAGAAATCATACCAGTTATAATACGCATGCATATCATCAATGTCGCCATCATCTATGCTATTCATAAAGTCAGCACCATACTTTTCTTTTTTGCCCTTTGCCTGATAGTTGGAGTCGAAGCAAATGGGGCGTGTAGGATCAATGCGACGCATTTCTTTTACCACATCCGAAATCACACGGTATTTCTCCTTAGCACGTTCCAGGTCATTATCATTATCGTAGAACTTCATTTCATTATTCACCGTCCAGAAAAGCAGTGAAGGATGGTTACGATACTTTTTCAGCAAGGTGAGGAATTCTTCCTTCCACATTTCAATCAGTTTTGCATCAGGAAGCGGGGTGGAATGAATCATCAGCCAAGGCCAAGTGCCTTCAAAGCTAACGCCGATACCATTTTTGTCAGCAGCTCCCATCCAAAGTTTATTCCACGGAGTGGTGTGGGTACGGGTGACATCTATGTTGCCGGCCTTCATCAGTTGCATGAAAGTATTAGCCAGATTCAAGTCGTTCGGAGCAAGGGCAAACGGAATGTGATTGCCACCACGCAGCCAATATCGATTACTGTTCAGGAAGAACAAGCCTTCCTTCACTTCAAAAGTACGGAATCCGGAAGTCTCTGACAGACAGTCTAATTCAACACCTTTGGCAGTAACCAGCCTAAAACGGAAATCGTATAGATTAGGATGATGAGGTGTCCAGAGACGAGGTTTTAGTCCATTCACACTGTAAATGAACATCTTTTCTTCATCAGCATTCAGCACCAGTTTTTGCAAAGAAAGATTACTGTAAAGCACAGAGCCGGTCTCTTTGTCCACGATGTCGGTATAAAGATCAAACTGATTCTTCTTACCGCTATGATTCTTTACCGTCAGGTCAAAAGTAGCTCCCTCCAGAGTAGGTTTAATAAAGACATCTTCCACCTTCACCAAGTTAGTGATAGTAAGTTTTACCGGTTGCCAGATACCTGCAGGCTCATCACCATAAAATCCATGTGCTATATCTTTCAGGATGTTGTTCTTTACAGCAACCTTTCCGCCTTCTTTTTCACTTTCGCGAACAGAAGAATAGAAGAAATCAATAGCAGCGCTACCGTTTTCAGAAGCACTTCCATCCGCCTTACGGGTCACTTTCACTACTACCAAATTTTTGCCGGGCTTCAGTAACTTACTTCCATCAACCTGTATTTCACCATACATGCCGATATGCGAACCCGCCAGTTCTCCATTAATATAAATCTCTGCTACCTTTGAAACAGCATCAAAAGTCAGAGTCATATTTTTGCCTTCAACACCAGTCGGTAGCTCTATCCACTGACGATACCAGGCAGCGTTCGTTTTTCTATAATCAAATGTATAGCCCTCGCAACGATCGGTTTCCTGCTGGTAATAGGTATCCGAAACACCTTTTGGCTGAGGCCCTGTAGGTGAAGGCATGGTTTCTCCATGTAACCAGATACGGATTGGATTCCAGAAATTAGGCACAGACATTACATGCCAATTCTTATCGTCCGTAGCCGTGGATACCGCTTTTTCCTTATCGTCCAACTGATATCCGGGCATAAAGAGCCAGTTACCATCCAATGAAATATCCGTGCGTCCTTCCTCCAGTCTATTCACTTTCACAGACGCATAATTTGCTCTTTCAAGCTGGCGCTTGCTTTCTTTCTCTTGTGGTGTTACCACCTTACGATATTCTGCAACTTTCACATTTTTCAATGCATCTTCTTCCAACGGAGTAACAACGAGGTCGTCAAACTCTGTTTCAATCCAACCGCCTCCCAAAGTCACAGGACCGGAAGGTGCCAAGTTGCTGTTTTTATCTGTGATATCCATCCGTGGTTCCTTCTCATCATTCAAGAAAACGCGAATACGGCTACCACAGACTTCTGCCTTTAACTGATACCATTGACCCGGTACCGGATGAAATCCTAACGGACGAACGCCCATAAATTCATCCGTACCCATATATCCCATGCGCATCAGATATAAATCATCTTGCAATCCGCCTTTTATACCAACTACATAACGATCAAAACGATTATTGGCACGAAATCCTGCCCAGATTTGAACTTGTTCCGCTTCTTGGGGAGCACGAGCTTTAAAGGACATAGTATAGTTCTTCCACTCAGGATTACCGAAACAAGCATAAGAACCTTTTGAACGGAACACCCCGTCTGCAATGCTACATTCACCCCGTCCCATTGTTTTCAGTATTTCTCCCTGATCGGAAAAATTATTTTTCCATTCAGATTGCGCATATCCGGATAATGAAATCAAAAGGCATGCGACAATCCAAAAGGCTGTATAGAAATTCTTCATGATATTACAATATAGTATTATTTTCTGCAAATGTAGCTTCGACTCATTAACAGAAAGTGAAATAAATAATTAATTAGACATTAAAAAGCAATTAATCGTAGTTGGTACCATTACAAACCATCCAATAAACTTTTAAATTATGTTATGTTGCCATGATAATCAGCTTCGATATAAGACGCATATCCCTTTATCAGATTTGTAACCGACAAATAGAACAAAATGAGCCGCTTCGTATCATGTATATACCCTCCTCGTACTTGCTTCGTACCTGCTTCGCTATTTTTAGTTGCGTATAGAAGCGAAGAAAGTACGAACTGGGTATATCACAAAAGAGCTTCTGACCAAAAGCAGTATTAAAATTTTGTTCAAAAAAGAAGGAGAGCACTTATTACGGAAACAAATACCCTCCTTACTTACCTACCTACTTATTTAATCAATTCAATTTCAGATCGATTTTCTTGATATCAGTAAAGTTATACTTCTTGTAAGTGTCGTTACAGCACGCACCTACTCTTACCCAATAGGTATTGGAATATTTAATAGCAGCTTTAGAAGTTAACTCGATAGTTGTGCCCTCCTGATCATTAGTTATTTTCACAGAACCGGGAGTATAATTTCCGTCAGATTCTGTTCCACAATACTGCGTATGCGAAATATACAATTGTATGTTGTTTACATCAGGCATAGCAATTCCTTCTTTTGCTATTCTCTTAAATTTCACTGCACATTTCAAAAAATTATCAGAAGTCAAGTAAGGTTCTGTAACCCATTCTACTTCCAGATAAGGAGTAACAGTAAAGTTACGTTCTGCCATTTTCCCGTTCTTCAGTTCCACCGTTTCTCCTTCTGCATCATAAGGATAAAATGCGCCTTCCAACGGAATCATACGGTAGGTACCTGCAAACAGTTTAGAATTGGAATATGAACCGTCCTGCCTCATATTGAGGTTCTGATTCGTCACAACAATCGATTCATCACCACCCGCATAACTCAATTCCGTAATCTGTATCTTCATACTTCCCTGTCCCATAGCTGTTTGCAGAGGTTTACCATTATGGTCTAAGACCTGCCCGAAAACACCAGCTTCCGGTGCATCATAATTATCCTTTTCACACGATGAAAAACCTAAAACTAATGCAGTAACTAACAGCAAATTAAATATCTTTTTCATACTATTTTCCTTTTTCTAATTAATACTGATTATTTTGCTCAAGTAACGGATTTACCTTACGTTCACCATCAGGAATCTTATCATAGTAATTTTTAGTAGCAAATGTCAATGAGTTATTAGCTCTTTCACAAACACGGGTGTCAAAAATATACTTACCCACCGGATTGCCAGCTTCATTTACTGTTGCTCCTTTGGCAAACAAGAATGGAGACAGCATTCTGCGGCGATATTGATAAATCTGTGAATCGAAAGTAAACCAACGACGCAGATCCCAATAAATTTTATGCTCGAAAGCCAATTCTTTATAACGTTCTACACGAATGATATGCATACCTTCATTCGGAGCAAATACAAACGAACGGATACCTTGTCCACGTTCAATACCATCACGTGATACATTGGATAATTCTGCAGGGCTGGTCAGCAACTCAGCACCAGCTCTTGAGCGTATCTTATTGATACATTCGTAAGCATCCTGTTGCAGATTTTTTTCATCAATACTAGTAACACCATTCTGGTAAAGTTCCAATGCAGCTTCGGCACGATTCAATAATATTTCGGCATAACGAATATCAATCCAAGATTGTGTGGAACTATGCAACTGTGTTTCGGCAATAGTCCAGTTCAAATTCAACCATTTAGCTCCATGAAAGCCTGTCAATGTATTACTCGTTCCACCATTAGCCGGACCATCCATTCCACTTTTATTAAGTTTCGCACCTGTAGAAGTCTCATAAGGCTTTTGTTCTTTTATATTCTCGGTTGTTGTCAAAACGTTATTCTTGAACCAAGCATTACTTGTATAATTGGCGGTAGTCTGTCCATCATCCTTTATAAATTTGGCAATAGGTGTAGACGGATCAATCTCCTCCTTTATTATACCAAAACGAATATCCAATTCAACTCCTTTATAAGTATGTCCAGGTAATAAGATAGAGCCTCTTAAACGAGGTTCTGCATTGTCTAATAAGTCTTTAACATCATTGTAAACAATATAATTACCATCGTCATCCGTTGTTTTCAAGTACCCTGTTGCAGGATCAATAGGCAGACCATCAAACAGTTCTACCCAATCCAATGTTACATTATAACGGTCACCATACGTTGCGGTCATACGAGGCGGACAATATACAGCATCAAAACTATGAACAAAGTCATTTTTACTATACTGCCGGATAAGAATAGATTCATCACTTTTATCAGCATTCGCAAATACCTCACGGAAGTTGGCTTCTTTATCAGAGTTTCCTTCATATAACTTATAACCACCTTCTTCTACAATTTTGGATGCTTTATAAGCTTGCATAAAGTAATCGTTTGCTCTTCCTTCAGGAATACCAGTAAGCATTTTGCCACTTTCACTTCCGGAATAATTAAATGCCTGTCCATAACGGGCAACAGAGCCAGCATACAAAGCAACACGCGACTTGAAAGCTGCTGCTACATAAGTATTATTTGCACGGCCTGCCACTTTGGTTTTACCTAAATTCTCAATGGCATAATCTAAATCCGAAAGAATAAAGTCTATACACTCTTCATGACTGCTACGCGCTACCCACAATGCCTTTTCATCATCAGTCATTTCCTGTGGTGTTTCCAAAATAGGTACACCGCCATAGCGTTTTACCATCGCAAAATAAACATAAGCCCGAATAAACTTTGCTTCAGCAATCCATGATTCAGCACCTTTCAACTTTCCCACATATGCAGGCAAATTAGCAATCAGATCATTAGCCTGGCGAATCGTTTTGTAGCCCATACTCCAATATCCCTTTTGGGGAATATAAATACCTGTATTGTTACGATTTACAGTTTCACCCGTGCTGAGCATATCCCAAATGATGCAATTCCAGTTATAAAAACCATTGTAATCACCATCATTTGACGTATTAAAATCTTCCATCGGCAACTGACTATACAAACCTGCCATATAGGCTGTAATACCACCTTCATTATATATATCTTCTCCCGACAGAATATTCTTAGGAGGAATATCCAAATCCTGGCATCCTACAAACATACCTCCTATAGCAACACACATCAATATATTTCTTAGCTTTTTCATACGATAATCTCCTTTTACTTAAAATGTAACACTTGCACCAAAGTTATATGTTCTATTCAACGGATACATATATCCATAGAGTTCAGCCGGTCTTTCCGGATCGACACCTTTCACACCTGTAATAGTGAACAAATTATATCCATTCATATAAATTCTCAAATTCTTTATACCTATGAATGACAAACAATTCTTCGGTAAAGTGTAACCGATTTCGGCTGTCTTCAGGCGCAAATAAGTACCTTTCTGAATAGAGAATTCAGAATTAACATCCGGAGTTGTACCACCATATGAATAATATCCTGAAATCCATTGGCAAGAAGGATCGTAGGGATCTTGCTTTGTATCAACTGGACGCCATCTGTCCAAGAACATCCCCAAAGCATTACCATTAAATTGCAAGGGGGCTGACAACTGTTCACCATAAGATACATAGGACATTGCAGCACCTTGGAAAGTCATATTAACATCAAAACCTTTCCATTGGGCAGAAAGAGTTAAGCCAAAGTTCATCAACGGATAATTTTTCTTATCCTGGAAATTAGCTGCAGTAGAATTAGTAGTTGTAGCAATAGGATATCTATCCATATCATCAATTGTACCATCACCATTCCAGTCTTCATAAATATAATCACCAGGAAGAGTTGCATTACCAGCAAATACATGAGAGTTAGCTATTTGTTCCCATGAGGTATAACGACCGTCTGCACCATAACCAAACCAAATGTCATTATAACGGTTAGTTAAGTTATTTCTCCAGTTATCATATGAGTTACCTGATGGGGTGCGTTCTTTGTAACGCCACATGGAACGAGTAATAGCAATGTTTCCAGAAACACTATAATTAACCTGCCCCACACGATTGCGATGTCTTAGTTCAACTTCAAAACCTTTGGTACGGTCACTCTCCAAATTCTCTTTAGGCATTGCAGCACCGAATGTTCCTGGAATAGTAGCAATACGATTAGCCATCAGGTTATCACGGTCACGCTGAAATAAATCAAAAGAAACCCCTAATAGGCCATTCCACAAATCAGCATCAACACCCACATTCAGAGTCTTAACAGTGTACCATGTAATATTAGGATTGGCTACCGCACGGAAACCTAATGAATTCATGAATGAACCATTGAAAAAATATCCTTTCGGAGTTTTATTAAATTTATCACCACTGGTATTCGGATAGTCATATCCGGAAATAAATTGATAATCAGCAACAGAGTCATCACCCATCTTACCATATGAACCGCGAAGTTTCAGGTTGTTAACAAACGGCAATTTATCTTTTATGAAAGTTTCTTCACTCATACGCCACCCCACAGAAGCACTGGGGAAAAAGCCCCAACGGCTATGTGACGGGAATTTGGAGGAACCGTCATAACGAAAGGCAAATTCTAACAGATAACGCCCTTTATAGTCATAATTAAATCTACCAACCAACGCCTGAGAAGCGCTTTCAGTCAATCCATTGGCATTAGCTGTACCAACTTGATTAGCTGAATTACCTGCAAATAAATAAGGCAAAGGAATAGAGAAATCACGAGCTGCACGAATGTTATCACCTACACTGTGTGCTTCTTCAAACAACAACAATCCAGATACATTATGATTTGATGCAAAAGTATTCTCATAGCTTACAGAAGCTTGCCACAAAGTAGTCCATGAATTGCCATAATAGCGTTCCAGATTAGTCGGTGACTGCATAGCATAAGCAGTATATGTATTAGTTGCTTCACTATAAGTATACTCATTATACTCTTTCTTATATATGGTATTATCAGCTATAGAAGTATCATAGCTGAACATGCCTTTCACCTTCAGACCTTTTACAAATGGCACAGCATATTCAAGTTCCATCGTAGACTGGAAGATTTTATTTGTTGCCTTATTATAACCGGAAACATCAGGATCTGTTGCTGCCAGAAGATTCAACTGGTCGGATGACATCTTTTGGAAATATTCCGGATTATCATTGGCATACAATTTCTCATTAGGACTTGCACGCCACAAAGCTTTATAAACCTCCCAAGTTGATAAGTACTGACGTTGTTTACTATCAATTATACCATTTATTTTAATTGAAGCCTTTAAATTCTTAGCTACTTCTGCATTCAAATTTGCACGAAGATTATAACGGTTATAATCCATCGCTTTTGACCTGAAGAAACCTTCCTGATCTGTATAACCGAAGTTTACATAATAATCAGTTTTTTCACTTCCACCACTCAATGAAACATTGTGTTGCTGCTGGGGAGCTGAATTACGAATTACCGCATCATACCAATCAGTAGATTTCAATGTTCCATTCAGATACTCTTCAATCTGCTCATCTGAATAAGTAAGCTGCGGATTTGTCAGATTACGCATTGACTTTTCATTAAATAGTCTCATACGGTCTACAGCACCTACAGGCTCCAACATTTCTGCCGGAGTTTGAATACCATAATACATATTGTATTCAATCTTTGGCTTATTCTTTTCACCTTTCTTTGTAGTAATCAAGACAACGCCATTAGCCGCACGTACACCATATATAGCAGCCGAAGCATCTTTCAAAACAGAAATTGATTCAATTTCATTCGGGTCCATACGTTGTAAATTGCCACGAGGAACACCATCAACTACGATTAGTGGAGAACCAAAACCACGGATATCAAACTGATTAGTAAATTCACCCGGTTCAGATGTTTTTTGAATTACACGAACGCCAGGAACCTTACCAGTCAACATATTCTGAGCATTTTGACTTTTGGTAGCAACTAACTCTTCATTAGTAATAGCAGACACAGCACCCGTCAAATTCACTTTCTTCTGAGTACCATATCCTACTACCACTACTTCATCCAATTGTTCAGAGTCTTCCTTTAAAGTAATTTTATAGCTGGTTTTGTTATCCACTGCCACTTTTTTATTCACATAACCAATATAAGAAACTTCCAATGTTGTTCCTTGAGGAACCGTTAGAGTAAAATTTCCATCAATATCAGTTATAGTACCTAATGGCTTATTTCCAACTACAGTCACATTAGCACCAATAATTGCTTCACCCAATTCGTCAACAACCTGCCCGGATATACTTCGGGAAGTTTGTGCACGCATCGGAGTAAGCACCATCAAGAACATCATTAGCACACACCAATAAGTGTATTTGCTAACTTTCACAAAATTAGATTTGTTTTTCATGTGTTTCATAATCTCACTTTTAAAATTGTTTTTCATAAAAAATAACGTATCCTTTAGATCAAATAAGTAGGAAGGATATGTCTTTGGTTAACTTGTATCTTTCATATGCATTTCTTTTAAAGTTATGTATTCTTTCAATTTACTTATCTTTTTTAAATTGTTATCCTAAATACAATCTTGTATTTTATTCTTAAAAAAAGAACTTATTATCGAACCTATTATTATCGTTTTGATATGGCAAAATTACATGCCTAAGATTAAAAATTGAGTGATATCACGCTTATCTGGTGCTTAATTTTGAATTAAATTAAAAGATTAATCGCTTCTTTGTTAATACATAGAACGATTGGGGAACAAACTTATGATCCAACTTTATCCATTGGAGGAATTTATTCATTTTGGAGCGATTTCGAATTCAACATCTTCAGAACTCTACTCCTGCATCTTAAAGCAATCTTTACATCATTCAACCAGTCATATTGACCGACAGGATATGTATTCACCAATAAATTCATATCCTCCGAAACTTGTTCTATTTTTTTTAGTGATAAAAAAATACGTTCCTTCAAACCTTTAGGATGAAACTGCTTAGCTCTGACATAGATTCTGGAACCATAATATGCCGTGCATACAGCTTCATGCAAACATGCAGTCAAATAAGTACGATAAAATAGTTGGTATAAATCATTATATGCCGCAGATTCTAATAAAGGCTTTACCTTTTCTATTTCAGATACTGCTGCGGAAGCAAGTTTAACTCCATACTGTTTTTCCGTTAGAATATAATTATAATATACACTATCCATTTTTTCATCAGGTTCTATCCATTGATTATCAAAAACGGTCTTCACTTCAACAGCTAGCGGAGATGATAATGACTTAAAGTGTATAGGAGCAATATGGTTTATAATATCTTTCCAATAATAAAATGTTTTATTTATATCATGCTCAACATGGACCATAGGCGGATTAATCCACCTTCCAGACACATGCCTGCTATACCCCCATTTATTATTCTCATAATTCAGAGAAGAATGATCCGTTAAGTTTGTTCCTAAAGTATAAAAAACAGATGTAACTATATTATATGCATTTTGAAAAAGCAAGTGGGTGAAGTGCGATAATTAAATTTCAGATCTCTGGTAGAACGATTATAGTAAAATCCAGTCTTGCCATCCCACAACCCTGCTAAATTATTACGATAATATTCCGCGCGTTTTCTAAATTCGATTACATCTTTTTTATAGCCAAGTTCTTCCGCTATTAAAGCCAGATAATCACAATCCATGATGTATAAAGAAGACATACCTACATCATGCTGTTCCAGCAAGTGTTTTTGCTTATTAAAAGGAACCCCATCATACATTGGAGAATTATCCAATCCTGATTCCAAAACAGCACCATAGTGACAATCCGTATCAAACTCGGACCTGAAATAAGTAACCTTTTCATAAGGATTACTACCTAAGCATAATAACCCTCCATCCTCTCTATTCTGGCTCCACCAGCGATTCCAGGCTAGTAATTCTTTATATAATAACTCCAAGAACCATTTTTCTTGATATTGCTTATATATTGTCCAGACAGCCAAAGAACCAACAGGTGGCTGAGAACGATCTCTTGATTTAAAATTATTACTATAAAAACAGTTGGGTACAAATCCACGTTCAGTTATTGCTTTAGTTATCTCTACAGCATTTGCATAAGCCAATTCTTTATTACCAACAGCAAGCATCATCGATGCAAAGTAAGTATCCCAACAGAACAGTGTAAAACCACCAAAATCTTCACTGGCAAACCATTCGGAACTCCAAATCCGACTTACAGGAGTAATCACCCTTCTAATGCCAGGATCATATATATTATCCCAAGCCAAAACACTTTGCATGGCATTATAGCAATCATAATTTGCACCAAACTGTTTCTGATTAGAATTAATAAAATCCCGGGCACGATTATTAATAAAAGCAATTGCATCATCCAATCCCACATTTTCTCCGCAACAGATAGCAACCGGAGTATCTAAAGACAGAATAAACTCCCTTCCTTTTTTTTCCAGAAGTTTACCTTCTATAGAAGTTTTTATTTCAACAACTTTATCACGTGATGCCAATGTAAATCCTAAACTATCCACGCTAAGTGTATTGCCCCGTTTCCAAAGACTTTCAGGGATAACCACCAATCGTCCTCCTTTCTTCGTCTCAGTCAGTGGTCTGATTAGAATTACGTTTTTAAGTCCCATAGCAGCACTTTCTACCTGCAACTTATATCCTCTCCAATCTATGGTCATTTGAGTATAAGCTCCATCAAATGAATGAGGTCCCGGCTGCAATAATGGCGCCCCTTTAACTCTATCTCCGATTCTGAATTTCTTTACACGACTTCCATCTGTATCCATCATATTCAGGTCGACAGCAAAACCATAAGGAAGAAATACATGAGTCAGCACACTACGGGTATCCCAGGTGTTCCAACCGGAAGCCAATCGTTTTTGCAAATTCTCATATAATTCTTCAGGAGTGTTACCTGAAATGGCCTTAATAGGATAGATAAACATACCTAATAAAAACAATCCTATCAACAAGTGCTTTTTCATAGTTTAAAGACTAAATTAGACATCAGTTTGACTTCTCTCATATGGAAGAGGAATACTTCCACGAATGCAAAATAAAAGCCTTAGTCTTAAAAAACAGAGCCATCCTTTATTAATTGGACATTAAAAAAGCGCTTAATTGTTATGATTAAGCGCTTTTTCTTATGTTTATAAATTATCATTTATATAAATTACATAAGGGGACCTTATATTCCTCTCCTAATGAATCTTTATACTCCTTACAGAAACGGTCATATACACTCTTTGCAATACCCTTTTTACCTTGTATAAAAAGAATAGAGCATTTAGCAGCCAAAGCTTCTTCATTCAGAGGATCATGCAAGAATAGGATATCAGCAATACGCAGTACTGTATCGTAATTATTACGTTGTACATCCAACAAATTCCTCAGCAAATCAATAGAAAGACTGGAATAAGAATCTTTAAATTCATCCAACCAATCAACAATGGTATTTGACAGCAACGGACCATACAATAAAATTTCCAATATCTGATTCAGAAGCTTATCATTCCCATGTTCACCATTTTCCTTAAATTGACGAATACAATCCAGCGCCATCCGATAATCACAAAATACTCCCTCATGCCATCTGATACACAGAAATCCCGCATCACTGACAACTTCCACATCACCTACTTTTTCTAACAATACACGCAACTTACGCAAAGTCACATTACGGTTATTACGAGCAGACTCCTCTTCTTTGTCCGACCACAGAATATCGGTAGCTTTTTTAGTCAAGATACCTTGCTTGTTCTTCTCTGTATAAAGCACCAGCAATATAAGCAAGCTTTTCAACCGTGGTGTAAAAGCTCCTGTTATGTCATTACCATCTTTATCACGAACATTAAATGTGCCCAACAAAGAGATTGCCGAACGACTGCGATCAAAATACTTTTCTGCCGCTGCAACCTCCTCTACCGTTTCATTAACAGGAAGAACCTCCACCTGAGTATTATCTTCTTTTGTATCTTCAAGTTCGACTTTCTTCCTGCTGTACTTTATCCGGTAAAAAAGGAATACTGATCCTCCCAATAACAGGATACCACATGAGCCCCATAACCACACCGTAGAAAAGTCCTTATTCGCCGTCTGCGCAATTTCATTATCATTCAACAAAGGAGTATTGATAGAATAAATAGCCACATCATGTGTACGGTCACTCAAAATTTTATCCATCACCAGATACAGTTTATGATGGGCAGGAGAGGAATAAAAGCTAAAATCACAATCCTGATGAACCAAATCATTACGAATAGGCTTCGATATCTCTACCCAAGCAGAATCATTCATGAAAACCTTCCAAAGGCTGCCTCCGTCTTTCAAACTAACAGCATAAAAAGAACTGTCCGAAGGTTCAAAGTACATGGAAGATGCCATCAACAACATATCTGTAGATTGTTTTTTCTTCCATACACTACGAGACTTTCCCGTTTTCAGATTAATGGCACACAACTCATAATAAAAATGAGCATTGAATTCTTGCTTTCCCTGTTTATTTCCACGACCACCAAAAATATACAGTTCATCGCCTACTATAGCTGCTGCAGATGAGTAACGAGGAGAAATAACAGGGGTATATGCAACTTCTTCAACCTGTTTCATACCCACTTTCAACCGATATAGGTTATTCCTATATTGGTAGAATCCATATCCTCCCCAAAAATAAAATGAAGAATCAGACGGACTAAACGTACGTGCATGGTTGTAGTAACGAGGCTCATCCAAATGTCTTTCATTCAGACTCCATTTCCCTTCATCGACAGACAAAGCTGAAACCAACTTTTCGTGTAAAGAATAAGACAATAACTGATTAGTCAGTGTATCATAAACCATGTGATCTGTATATTCCATAGCCGGATATCCCTCCACAATAGAGACCTCGTTCCGGTCACCGGAAATACCATTTAATATTTCTATTTTATTTTGTCGCACAAGATAGAATAAGGCATCACGGGCATTAAAAGCGACATCCAAACGACCTGATGTTTTCTCTGTATATATTTTCCGCCATTCAATATGATTATCAATGAGCCATGAAGGATAAGAAGCTAATGCCACAGCCCCTTCAACTTCATCAAGACAAACATCGCCATTATGCTTCCACAACTTCCAATATCTTATCAGTTCCCCATCCCGGATAATCTTTATATCCCTAATATTCATAGGAACTACATCTGCCGAGAAATATGGAGATTTTCCAAACGAAACTGTAATATCTTTGGTACCACGCAATGGCACTACCATCGTAGTGTCCCTACTATCATATTTCAAATCAATTTGATTCTCCTTTATATTAAGGTGTAAAGACACAGGAACCCATTTACCTTTTTCAATATTGGTATTAATAGCAAACATTCCCTCATTGAAAACGAGAGCTGGAAAATTCCTGTTATTATCACCTGCAGCAAAAACAAAATGAAGAAATTGATTTTCATTCGTACATAAATGAAGAATAGCCCCGAAATCAGGCTCATTACGAACCCACATTTGAAAATCAATAATAAACTCCTTCTCCACATAAAAAGGAGAGTTCCCATCAAGAGACAAAGAGGTGCGTTCATTGCCTGGCACAGAATGAGATTTGAAATGAAGGCCATAATCTGTAGAAGCCAACACCTTCAAATTTCCCAATGAGAAGAAACATAATATCCAAATTAGCAATTTACTTTTCATAGTATCTCGTTAAAGAACACTCTGCAAAGGTATAAAAAAATCCCCCATAACAAATAAAGGACACGAGAATTTGGAATCTGAATTCAATTAAACCGATATTATGCGCAAATTAATAACAAATTAATCAGAGAAGTAATATCTCTGGTTTACTTTTGTTGCAAAGGACAAAAAGCTTGTTCTATCATCAAATTAAAACAGTATTATGGAAAAACTTTTTTTTAGTCACATGAAAGTAAAATCGTTGATTACTTTTTTACTATTAACACACTTTTTATCTGTCTCCACATTCGTAGGAGCCAAAGTACAATTACCCTCCGTACTTAGTAGCAACATGGTATTGCAACAACAAGCAAATATAAAGCTATGGGGAAAAGCCAAAGAAAACTCGTCTGTTACCATAAAAACATCATGGGATAACAGAACCTATAAAACAACTGCAGACAAGCAAGGAAAATGGTTATTAAATGTCTCCACACCAACAGCCGGAGGCCCCTATGAAATTACATTCAGCGATGGAGAGGCTTTAACATTGAAAAATATATTAATAGGTGAAGTCTGGTTCTGCTCCGGACAATCGAACATGGAAATGCCCATGAGTGGTTTCGACCGCCAACCCACTCAGGGCACAAACGATATCATAGCCAAAGCGAAAGCCTCTACCCCAATCCGCATCTACAACACCGATTCCAAAGATGGAAGATGGGTACGGCAATATAGCAAAACCCCACAGGAAGATTGTAAAGGTGAGTGGTTAGAGAATACTCCAGTCAACGTATCCCACACAAGTGCAACAGCCTACTTTTTCGCCCGATATATTCAGGAAGTACTGGAAGTACCAGTCGGTATTATTGTATCTTCTCTTGGAGGATCAAAAGTAGAAGCATGGATGAGCCGGGAAGCCATAAGCCCATTTAAAAGTATTGATTTAGCCATACTCGACAATGATGAACCTGTAAAAAACATCACAGATACTCCATGTGTACTCTATAATGGGAAAATAGCTCCTTTCACGAATTTCACCATTAAAGGCTTCCTTTGGTATCAAGGCGAAAGTAATCGTGACAATGCTAATTTATACCAAAGTCTGATGCCTGCTTTTGTCAAAGACTTACGCAGTAAATGGAATATAGGAGAACTCCCTTTTTACTTCGTAGAGATTGCCCCCTTTAATTATGAAGGGGCCGATGGCACCTCAGCCGCCCGCATGCGTGAAGTCCAACAACAAAATATGAAGGATATTCCTAATAGTGGAATGGTTACCACTCTGGATATAGGTCATCCGGTCTTTATCCATCCTACAGATAAAGAAACGGTAGGTAATCGCCTTGCTCTTTGGGCACTTGCCCAAACTTATGGACGAAAAGGATTCGGTTACGCCACTCCTGTTTATAAATCCATGGAAATATCAGGTAACAAAATATACATCAATGTGGACAACGCACAGCGTGGTCTTTGTCCTATGTGGACCCCACTCGAAGGATTTGAAATTGCCGGTGAAGACAAAGTTTTCTACCCGGCCCATGCTGAAATAGAAACCAAAACTACCCGTCTTGCCGTATCATGCGATAAAGTACAGCATCCGGTAGCCGTCCGATATGCTTATAAGAATTATACCCAAGCAAGCGTATTCAACATCTATGGTATCCCCGTAGCTCCCTTCAGAACAGACAATTGGTAGAACACTGATTAACAAAACAAAAGGAATGAACATGAGAAAAAGAATACTCTTATTAATATGCATACTGTGTACCTTAGTACACAGTATAGCAGCCCAACCGGAAAAGAGTTCTAACCCAGAGTTTCTAACCAAGGCTTTCGTGCATCCGGGCATGGCTCAAAGCAAACAGGACCTCGACTATATGCGCGAAATGGTAGTAAAAGGCATACAACCCTGGAAAACCGCTTTTGAGAATTTAAAGAAAAACACTTCTTTAGATTTTATCCCCAAACCATTTGCTGAAATATCAGTAGGTCCCTATGGAACAAACAGCATAGGCGGACGTGAGTTTTCCGAAAGTGCAGAAACAGCCTATAACCATGCATTAATGTGGTATATAACCCAAGACAAAGCCTATGCGCATAAAGCCATTGAAATCCTGAATGCGTGGAGTTATGTTCTCCGGGGATTCGATGCAAACAATGCCAAGCTGAATGTAGGTTTATTCGGATATTACTACCTCAATGCTGCTGAAATTCTGAAACATACCGATTCCGGCTGGGCGCCCAAAGACCTGCAACAATTCACGCAAATGGTCCTTACAGTCCTTTATCCCACTATTAAAGGCTTCTTTACCGAAGCTAACGGTAACTGGGATGCATCCATGATTAGTACCATCATGTGTATCGGCATTTTTACTGATAATCACGAAATTTTCAACCGGGCAGTAGAAAGATTCTACCGGGGAGAAGGTAACTCCGGCATCACCCGTTATCTCTATCCGGGTGGACAATGCCAAGAGACAACTCGCGACTGGGGACATGTACAATTAGGTATAGGTGAATTTGCCAAAGCAGCACAAACCGCCGACACGCAGGGATTAGATTTTTATAGTGTAGCTGATGACAGGCTGGCACAAGGTTTCGAATATACAGCACGTTTCATGTTAGGAGAACATATTGATTTATTCGGAGTCTTTACAGACAGAGATAACGACAAATTCAGAGATATCTATGAATCCATATACCAGCATTACAAAAATACCAAAGGCCTATTACTGCCATATACCGAGAAAGCAATAAAACAACATACACGCCCGAAGTCATCAGTAGGTTTTCTGACGGCTGCCAAAGCTCCGCTTCCCAATGCTCCGGCAAAAACATCTCTTTATACAGGTTTCGATAAATTCCTGAAACCAACAGTAATCGGAGCTTTAAAAGGCAAATCAAAAAAACTTCCTGCCAACAGTATTTTTGTAAAACCGGGAGAGTCCATACAAGAAGCCATAGACTCCAATCAAAAGAGTGGCAAATGGATTATTTTGGAAGCAGGAGTACATACATTGAAAGCTCCTCTAAAGATATATAGTGGCACCCTCCTTGCTGGTCAGGGACGCGAAACTATAATCTTTCCGGCTCCACAAACAGAAACTGTAATCATTAATGGAGAAAATATTCTCTCTGACGTCACTATTCGCAATCTTCTGATAGAAGGTGCCACTAAAGTAACCGAAAATGCCGATCCTAATCACGACCGTCGTAGCCGCTCATATATGAACGCTCCCAGCCGGGAAGGCGTCATTTTCAAATCAAAAGAGAAAGATGGCATACAGAACATTACATTTGAAAATATTACCATACAGAATTTCACAAAAAACGGTGTAGCCATAGTTGGTGGAAAGAATATTCGTATTAACCAATGTGATTTCAGTGATAATGGTGCCAGCGTAGTGCCAGGTGCCGGTTTCCATCATAATCTTCATTTGTCATACATCACAAATTGTGATATAACAAGTAGTCGTTTCGATACCTCCCCCTACGGAAACGGTATAAATGCTACTTTCTGCCAGAATGTGAAAGTTATCAACTCAGAGATGGCCCGTAACGGACTCTCAGGCATACGATGTGCAGAAAGTAACCGGATAAGCATCAACAATAGTCTTGCTGAAGGTAACAATGAGCACGGAATATTCATTGAGAAGCAAATGAACCCTTGTAAAGACATTACAATCCATCAGAACACCGTACAAAATAACAGATATCGCGGTATTGATGCCCAAACAGCCATCCAACTAAATATCAAAGATAACAGAAGCCTTCATAACGGTAGAGAATAGTGAATAAAAAACAATCCAGTGCATGCCAATAATACGCATGCCACTGGATTGTAACACTGAACTTATCGAAAAAGACCCTATTAAAAACTATACCTTTCTAATCATTACCTATACATCATTTTGCTTCAGGATTAATATACATCACTTTCAAAGAAGAAAGGAATTCATTTCTATTATCACATCTAAAGTTACCTGTGAATTCATTCTTATCTCTTTGTCCTATTTTTATGCTTATCTTATTCCAACCTTGCAACAAGGGCAGTTCTTTATAAGTAGCCTCATGCCTGTTTTGTGAAGCAGCAGCATACGCTTTGTCATTAATAGCGAGCTGGCATTCTCTTGCTTTCACAACCAAAGTCAGTTTCGGCATATTCGGTTCAATCAACAAGTCATCCAAAGGACGTGGACTAAATACATAGATATCCAAAGTCCATCCATCCGACATTTTCACTAACTTATCTTTTACAGCAGTCGGGAACATTAACTGGTTATCACGCAAAAAGAAAACTTCATTTGATTTCACCTCAATCTCATTACGGTCAATTCCGGCATTCTTCAAAATAACTCCCAATGTATTGTATCCCTTTTCTGAATTAGTAAACTCTTTCAGCGTGCTGATGTAAAAACAAGAAGCTCCATTCTGATATTTCACAAATACAGGAGTAGCTGCTGTACATTCGTACTCACTCCGTACCGTACTGGCCGTTTTAAGTTCCTCCGGACGTTTATTCCAAGCTCTCCAATCAGTCTTACAAGCATTCAGTAATACATCTCCTTCTTCCACTAAAGCGCCTGTCAGCGAGTATTCCGAGGCATCAGCTCTTTGAAGTTCGCAGAAATAGAAATCTGAATTATTCAAG
>ULXS01054444.1_pt1 | contig 53432 bp, 47 predicted proteins | sample 1961421 | NCBI WGS metagenome assembly ULXS01 (sample SAMEA4835842, study PRJEB28245) | human gut metagenome | biome: gut microbiome; material: fecal sample | place: Denmark | collected 2008
ACACCAAGTTGGATTAATCCCAAATGGATGGCCGCCGTACCTGCTGACAAAGCAACCACACGCTTCCTATCATTGTCAATTGTCAATTGTCCATTGTCAATTAAAAAATCTTCCAAAGATTTTTCAAAGGCATTCACGTTGGGGCCTAAAGGAACAACCCAGTTAGTATCGAAAGCTTCCTTTATAAAAGCCTGCTCCTTGCCGCTCATGTGAGCAAGGCAAAGATAAATTCTCTTGTCCATAAAATTATGTGATTATAAAACTATAAATCGAAAAGTAAAAAGAGTAAGAAAAGAAGGATTATTTACGCCATAAATAACAAGGTATAAACAACCATTTTATGATATTACAAATCTTTCCCAAGTATTGTATAAATAATGATTTTAATATCATTCCAGAAAGACCAATTATCCAAATATTCTATATTAATCCTTACTTTGTCAGGGAAAAGCACCTCATCATTGTATTTTTGAGGATTTTCCTGCTGTATTAATAATTCTTCTTCATTCCGGTATTTCAAACTGGCCGGGCCAGTAATACCGGGTTTCAAAAGAAGCATTCTTCTATTGTCCCCTTCAAGTTTATCAGCATATCCCGGGACATCCGGCCGAGGACCAACAAAACTCATATCCCCTATCAACACATTCCATAATTCTGGCAACTCATCCAATTTATATTTCCGCAGTTTTGCCCCCAAAGGAGTAATACGACTCTCTCCCTGTACAGATACCGAACTTCCGGAATGATTCATCGTCATGGAACGGAACTTATACATGATAAATAACCGTCCGTGCTGCCCTACCCGTTTCTGCTTAAAAATGATAGGACCACTTGGCATTTTAATACGAATTAGAAAGGCAACTATAAATAAAATTGGACAGAGAAAAAAAAGACCGAAGAATGAAAATAACCTGTCGAAAATTGATTTAATCAACATATACTACATCCGTTTAATTACAGCATTAAAGACATAACCACAAAAACAAAAAGCCGAAAAAAGGACAGAGAGATATTCTATTTTTCTATATACTCTCCAAACATCTTTTGCTGCTTTCCATTTCTTAGCCGTATTTGAGGTTGAAACCAGACGATAACCCGCCAATACTTCCTTTATACCATAAGCCTTATATCCCCTCTTCATTATCAAGAGCCAAAGCGCCATATCATGACTACTCTTAATAAGAGGCATGCGAAAATCACCTACGATATTGCGATCAATAACGACTGTTAAACATCCAATAATTGTATTCCGCAAATATTGACGATAAGATAAAGAGCTTGGTATACGTATAAAACTACCCGTTTTTTTCCCATCCTCTTCCATCACATAATATTCAGAATAAGTAAATGCATACTTATTCTCCTTCATAAAAGCAAGTTGCCTTTCTAGTTTCTCAGGCTCCCACACATCATCACTATCTAAAAATGCTATATATTGTCCGTTAGCATGTTCTATTGCGACATTCCGGGCAGCAGCAGCCCCTACATTTTTCAGAAGTGAAAATAGTTTAATACGCTGATCTTTATCAATTATTTTTTTTATAACTTCAACTGAAGAATCTTTCGAACAATCATCAGCTATAAGTAATTCCCAATTTTGATAAGTCTGCACAATCACCGACTTAATACTCTCAGTAATGAAACGTGACGCATTATAAGATGGCATGATAATGGAAACAAGCCCATAATCTTTTAACTCATTCATAGCTATTCCCCAATCGTAGTATATCTAAATCCTTCAGCTTCCAGTTCATCCCGATGATATATATTACGACCATCCACAATAATATTACCAATCATTATTTTCTTAATCACACTCCATGAAGGTAAGCGGAACTGACGCCACTCCGTCATCAAAAGCATGGCATAAGCACCATCTACACAGTCATAAATATTATCAGCATACGTAACCGTATCACCAATACGACGCTTGCATTCTGCCATAGCAATAGGATCGAATACACGCACTTTAGCGCCTGTTTTCAGTAAGCAATCAATTACTACCAGAGCCGGTGCTTCACGCATATCATCAGTTTCGGGCTTAAATGCTAAACCAAGTACAGCAATTGTCTTATCCTGCAGAGATTCCCCTTCTGGCATCATTTTCTGGAGTTTCTTGAAAACAACCCCCTTTTGGTATTCATTTACCTCTTCCACAGCTTCAATTACCCTCATGCGATACCCCATATCCATACCAGTATGTACCAGCGCCTTTACATCCTTAGGAAAACACGAACCACCATAACCACAACCAGCATAAAGGAATTTAGCACCAATTCTAGTATCTGTCCCTATGCCTCTTCGCACATTATGAACATTTGCACCGACTAACTCGCATAAGTTGGCGATATCATTCATAAATGAAATGCGAGTAGCCAACATTGCATTAGCTGCGTATTTCGTCATCTCCGCACTAAGAATATCCATAAAAATAACTCTAAAATTTTGCAGTAAAAATGGTTGATAAAGCTTCGTCATTACCTCCTCTGCACGACTACTTTCAATACCTACGACTACACGATCTGGACTCATAAAATCCTTAATAGCAGCGCCCTCCTTCAAAAATTCCGGATTAGATGCTACATCAAATGGAACATCCACCCCACGTTTATCCAACTCTTCTTGAATAACTGCTTTCACCTTCTTGGCCGTACCAACAGGGACGGTCGATTTAGTAACTAAAATAGTATACTTATTGACATTCTGACCAAACTGACGGGCCACAGCCAGCACATACTTTAAGTCTGCAGATCCATCCTCATCAGGAGGTGTGCCTACTGCGCTGAATACCACCTCTACATCATCGAGCACAGAAATCAAATCAGTAGTAAAATGCAATCGACCATACCCTACATTACGTTTCACTAACTCCTCCAGCCCAGGTTCATAAATAGGCATCTCTCCCTCATGGAGTTTATCAATCTTCTTTTGATCTACATCAACACAAGTTACATTAGCACCCATTTCTGCAAAACAGGTACCTGACACCAAACCAACGTAGCCGGTGCCAACAATTGCTATATTCATAATGATTTAAATTGAATTATTTTTTTAGATTTTTCAAATTCTGATACCCACTAAATGCCAAGCTGATTAATCCATAAGGTATAAATAAAAAATCAGGTATATCCTAATGGCAAAAACTTATAGTAATCACAAGAATGATAAAGTAAGTATTCAAGCAGCCTCTAGCGCAAAAGATCAACATATAAAAGAAGTAAGAAATATCCACCGACTAGTTAGCGTCCAATTTTGACGTGTATCCCAAGGAAAGCCGCCACAAGGCGGTTTCCTAATAAATAACGTCAAAAAAGATACTGATTTTTAATGTTTGTTATTGATCCAGTCCGATTGTCAAGGGTAACAAATGTTCATAATCCCTACGTCCTTTAACAATCTCGCTGAAAAATCTCTTGAAATAATCCAGCACTGACACACCCTGCATCTTGCATGTCGAGATGATGGTATGATATACCGCCGAGACGCGGGCCATCCTGTCACTGCCGAAGAATAAAGAGTTCTTCCGCTCACCCGCCAAGGGACGGATAAAACGTTCGGCAATGGAATTGTCGATTGAATAAGAGCCGTCATTCAAGTAGGCGAACAGCTGGGTCCAGAAAGTATTCATATAACTTATGGCCTTCTCCATCAACTCTCCGCGGGGCGGATGACCGTCACTGAGCAGGACGTCAAGCTTACTGCGTAACTTTATGATTATTTCCTTGGTCTTTAAATTATTCCGGCAAAGCTTTATCTGTTCAGGGGACAACCCGCCTTCCTCATACTCACGCTCCAGTTTGTAAAGCTCACCTATCAGTTCCAATATGAATGCGGCATCCTTATCATCCCCCTGCTCAAACGCATACTTCAACTTCGCACGGGCATGGGCCATGCAACAAAGATGTTCTATATCGACCATATGGTCATCCAGATACATATAGACATTGTAGCCGTCCGACTAAAGCGCTTTCACCTGGCTGTCTCCCAGAATATGCTTCAGGGCATCCCGTCCCCTGGAACCGTCCTCGTAGCAATAGATTACCACTCTGGACAGTCTGTCGACCAGGCACCAGATGTATTTTTTCTTGTAGCATCCCTCACGCCTTACCCGGCACCAGATCTCATCACAGTTTACAATGGAGTCCTTCTCCAGACAACTATTCTTAAGATAACCAATCAAACCGCAGAAATGGGCGGAGCCTTTCCCCAGCCAGTTGGTCAGGCTCATACGGCTCAAATGCATCGATTCACCCGACAATCTGTACATTTCACGATAAAGAGGGGGATCAAGAACATATTTGTTGAAAGCAAGATAAGAACCCGAAGCGTGCGTTCCCGGAACAACGTCAATGATTTCAGGCTGACCCATGAAAGGGAAATAGCCTTCGTGAATTTTCCCGTCCAAAGTTTTATAGCGGATAACCTCGTAATCATGCTCCACAAGACTGCTTATCTGCTCATAGGCATATTTACGGAAACGTTTGATGATGATGGCACCTGCGGGCAGATGGCGGATATCACTGTCATGACAAACCGTATTGTCGGCACTCATGGTACGGTAAGAAAGTCCTTGACGATAAAGACGGGACTCTTTTGATTTTGCTGCCACGTCCTCTTCCCGCACAGGAGCCTCACCATGCTGCGGTAAGGAGGAGCAAAGGGATTGGGGAGTACCGTCGAAATCATCCTTGTCACGGGTAGCGTCCTCTTCGATCTCCTGCTTCTTTTTATGGATACTCTTTTGGGCTCTTACCACCATAAAGGTTCTTGTTGCGGACTTTTAGCTGCTCTTCCAATGCTGTTATTTTAGACAACAAATTACCGACCAGCTGTTTATAATTGTCACGCTCTTTTTCTGCGGTCATGGCAGCCTTCTGCAAAGACAACAGTTTATCAACCTTGGACAACAGTTCATCTATCCGGACCTCGTCACGTCGGATGCGTTCAGCGTCACGCTCACGGGCAACCATCAGCGCTATTATCATTTTGGATTTTTCCTCAGGGGTTCATATCTGAATATGGGTCTGCAAAAGGTACAGGATTCTCCTCACGTTCCTTCAGCTTCCTTGCGGAAGAAAGCTGTTTCATTCTTTCCAACTCATTCATATTCAGTATCTTTGGTACTTCAAAGATACAAAAAAACAATGAAATAAAAGAATATTTTCGCTACTTTTCACTTGTTAATTATCTGATTCTTATTTTTTTTTAACAACAGGGGACTCCAACAAGAGAATGACATCCTGCCAATGGATTGAATAAATACTTTCATCACCATCATAGCTGACATGCATAAACTTGTATCCGGGTCTGAAACGTTTCTCAAACATGCTGTAAGAACGTCGGTCATAGCTGAACAAACGCACCAGACGTAAATCTTTAGACATCACGATAAAGACATCACCATCCTCCGGCTCACGATTCAACTGTTGATGGATGATGGATAGGACCTTATCATATTTACAGCACATATCATGGAAATCACGGACAAAGAAAAAGCGGTTGAGCCCTGTTATATTCAACATAAGCCCTCCAGTTTCTCTACTAAGCTTTTCAAACCTTCGTAGCTTAAATTTTTCTGACTGAGATGAACACCATTGCTCATGTGGATATCAACCAGGATTCGAAGTTCGGCATGCGAAGAAAAACGAGTATCCGCTTCCGGCTTTTGTTCCGGGATTGAGGAAGCAATTTCCTTCATTCCGGCTTCCGGTGAAGGAGCGCCCAAAAACTGAACAGGAATTATCTTCTTTCGGGTATCTTTGTACCATTTCTCAAAAAGGTTATAAGGTACTTTGTTGGACAGACAGAATTTCTCAAGCGAAACACCCGCAGGGAGGCCTTCCAATTTATAGCGCAAAAATAGACGCTCAAAATCATTGTAACTATACATAAACTTTGCTGTTGATTTAACGATAGCAAAGGTCTGGCTTTTATTGCGTTTATCCTACACGGCATTTTTGGACGCTAACCGATAATTAGTCTTTAAAGTGTTACATAACTAAATATACTAAGAATTCATTTCTCGTCATCTTTTTAGTTCTAAATTGAAGTATTTTTTTAGAAACTAATTATTTATGCTTTCTATGAGATAGCCTAAAGATTCTTTTCGAAGTTCTTCTATACGGCTATTTACAATATTCCAGTCTATAGGAGACTTGACATCATGAACTGTCATGCCATCACTTAAAATTCTATTTTCAAGTCCAAGCCTTTTTAGCAAAGTGAGCAGTCGTTCATCCTTGCCACTATCACCTATAAGTGTAACAACAAAAGGTCTATTAAATATTATTGACATGGCTGTACAATGAAAAGACGCTGTAAAAACGAGTTCTGCGCTATTAATAACACTAAGAAAATCCGTTGGTGACATACTATACTTTACCTTAACCTTCGAAGATATGAAATCACCTATACCTGTTGCTCTTGCCAATTTATAATGCTTCATCCCTTTTATGTCATAACCTATTTGATTTATAAATGCTTCAAACTGATTATCTTTATTGGTATAGCTAAACACAAATGGCTCTTTAATCGGCTCTGTCATTTTCAGCCAGGATTCTTTTGTTAAAAGGAAAACCGGATCCATAACTAGTTCAGCATCTCTGCCAGTCAACTGTTTGATGAGTTTAACTCCGAATATTTCACGAGTGCTTATATGCTTGATTTCTGACAGATATTTCTTATAACAGTCAAGATATTCATCAGGTATCTCACTCATACCAAAACTAGAAGAGTAAGATATTTTTTTTTCATTATCATCAACAAAATCAAGTAGGAATGCAGTATCATAACCATTGCACACACAATTCCACACCTGATCACTTCCAACTATAAACTTATCAAATAGACTATTCGCTTCCTTCGCTTCGTCAGAAGACTTATACATTTTATGTGTTTTCTTCAGATTAGCCTTATAGAATTTATCAAATCTATATTTTCTTAATTCCATAAAGGGCGTTCCTAGTGTATAAGCTAATGCAGACAACCATTTCTTATGATTCAGACTATCTACAATATGAAACACCATATCATATTCGTGTTTTCTAGACATATTTTGATAATCTAAGTAAAGATTATCGAAACCATGTTCAGTTAAAGCTCTTTGCAAAGCATATGACTGAAGAGCTGCACCATAATTAGCTGCAGTATGGAATGAAAGCAATGCTATTCTCATTAATATATTTTAATTATAGAATTTAATCTCTGGTATGCACTTAAAACCCAAAAGCGAATGTATTTTTTTTGCCTTATTAACTAAATGAAGTATATCACTAGCTGTGGCATTATCTATATTTGATATCCAATTAGAAGTCTTCTTTGAAAACATAGCACCACCACATTTCATACCCCTTATTAAACGAATAATAATAGGGTTGTAGCTAATAAATACAGAACCGCAGCTCGGCTTATCGGCCGACAAAAACTTCTTGGAATAATCCAACCTTTCCTTTATCAGCCTTTCAGTTTCTTTAGCGCTCTGTTCTCTAAATTTAAAAGAGACTTTCAGGATAATTGCATACATTTCTTGGAATGGTGAATGCCGATAGCTATATCCTTCTGTTCCTTTAAGAGTCTTTATTTTGAGCTCATCAATATCCAAATATTCTACTTCTAGTATATAGTCCGAAATAGAAACACCTATTGATTTTCCTCTGCCAGCATTCATATATATTGCCCCTCCGACGCTTGAAGGAATGGAATAAAGGTATTCTATTCCGCCAATGCCAAAATTTTCATTAGACTTGATAAGCTTTTGAATTCTGACAGAACAACCAACCTTAACTTGATTTTCACCAAGAGAATAATCTATTGTTGAATCTAGCTCCATAAGGTTAATTATTGGAGTTACAACGTGCTCTGCAAAGATAATATTGCTGCCTGCAGAAAGAATATGGAATTGCTTTCCCAACTCTTTAAGAGACTTCAATATTTCAATCAAATCAGTAACATCATGTGGAACATACATTGTTTTGCAGTTAGAATGAAGCCTCATTGTGTTGTACTTGTACAAGTCAACATTATGTAAAATAGTAGCAGCCATAACTAATTTGAAATTCGTTCAAATAAAACAGACGCATCAGAAACGGCTTCCTTCTGAGGAATCGCGTTCAATGCAGATACATAGCTATCATAAATAACTTGAGATATTCCTTTTATCTTGCTGATTATTTCATCATCTTTCAAGGCATTGACATCAAAGCCTACTTTTAACTTATTAACTTTGTTTGCAAGATAACTGTTATAACTGACAATTATTGGCGTTCTAAAGAAAATGGCCTCATAAATTTTATTTGGCTCTGCATACTGGGGATTAAGGGTTGTTGTGTCGTACGTAGCAACAATAAAATCAATCTTGCTATAAATCTTCGGTAAATCAATCGGGTTCTTAAATGCACCATGAAAGAAAATATTGTTGATGTCCTTCAAGGATTCCGCCTCTATTTCCATGTTAGGATAGGTAGTGCCGTAAAAATGGAACTCAAAGTTAGGGAAGTTTAAAGTTATAACTTTAGCCATATTAATGAGAGTATGATATCGTACGTTGCCTACAAAAGCAAATCGAAGATGCTTGATATCGGTTTTTTCTTTTTCAACTTTTGGTAAGGTGAACAACCTCTCGTCAACTTTATTTGGTATGAGCACGATATTCTTTGGAACATTATCGCCATAGTAATAGTCCGCAAAACCTTGTGAAGTAAAAACCGTGACATAGGAGTTCCTAATAATCTTAAGATTCAAATTCTTAAATAATGATTTACCTATACCTGTCTTAAGCCTGTCAAATAACATGTCAGACTCCTCATAAACGTATTTAATACCATTAGTAAAAAGAACAGCAACAGCGGTGTTGAGAGTAAAGAAATAAAACAAGGTCGTTTGTTTGTCAAATTTCCCTACCTCCCTCTTAATATCTATAGAATAATGGTAGAGCCGCTTAAAGTATGACATCCTACGCGGGTAATTCCCCAGTCGTATGATTGAATAATTTTGCGACTGAGACTTCTCTACAAAGCCATAGACAATTACTTTGTATCCTTTTTCTATAAATTGAGTGATTCTCTTATCATTTCTAGAGGGAAAGTTATATGTGAAGAAAACCACTGTAGAAATATTCTTCATATCCTAAAATTTCAATTTTGTTTTTTTACCTTACTTAAATCTATCATTTCTCCCATTCTGTCATACACTTCTTCTTTCAAGAAACCATACCCTTGAGTAAATGTCAACTCTCCAATAACAGGACGGCCATTTACTACATAGAAATCTGTTCTTACTTGAGGGAACTGCTTTGAAATTTTACGGGCTATATCCATCATCTCATCCAAGCACACAGGTTTATTCACTACCATATCATTCTTATCATATACATAATGCGACATAGAATTTCTTGCATATTCGGGTTTCGGATTCCAATTAGTATCGAAACATTGAACGTGTACATGCATATTAACTCTATTATATGCCACCCAGATAAATTGAGGTTCCCCATTAATACAATATACCTTAAAATCAACCAGTGATTTAGGCGAAAGTTCAAGATAATCATTATGTAATAGTTCTTCAGCCAATATACAAGGTTTTATTCTTGTATAATGAATTTGCGCATGCATCCAACCATATGGGAGAATCAACCATCTTTTTAGTTCTTTTCGCAAGGCTCTAAGATTAATCTTAGACTTATCTGGAACAACTTTTACTGTTGCACAACCATTATTTGCTTTTATTACGAAACTGTCTGGTAACTGATTAAAATCAATCTCGTTGACTTTATCCCAATGCCCATATAATTTAGGCATATAATCTAATAATCCGAGATTGGAGATATACTCACGAACTCTGTATTTATCAGCACAAAGAGTCCACATGGATGTATCAGAATGTAACTCCATCCAGTATATTTTCTCAATCAAATTATGTGGTTTTTTCAAGTTAACATGTTTGTTGAAGTGAGGATAATAACATCTATCAACCTCTTTCTCTGGATTAATTGCAACTTGCAACTTAAGATAATTTTCTCTTAAAAATTGATACAAAAACGTTTTTTTAATATTCATAATTATAATCAATTGTGGGTTTATTGTTCTTTATTATTTTCCCAAGGTGTAACATACATTGTTACTAACAGTAAGAAAAGGCCATGTGTCAAAAGTGAAGTTGTAAATGAACTTCCCATCAAAGTATAGATAACAATAATAGCGACGAACATCACTATTTGACGATTTGACTTTCCGAATGCCGCCTCGCAATATTTAAAAAAAATCACATATAGCAATGGGTATATTATGCATCCTATAAATCCAATATTTATATAAAAATCTGAAAAGAAACCATTATTAGCCCTAATCTCGCCATTAGACCAATATTGTGCCCCAATAGCAAATGAAACATCTTCACCATGATATCCACCATAATATAAAGGGCCATTATTTAGAGTGAAATCATAATAAAAGCTATCAAGCACTTGAGGTATCATCAATACTCGGCGCACTATCACAGTTGACAACACATTTGTACCCAAGGCAATCCATTCAAGCAATGATAAAACAGCAAGACTGAGAAAGGCGATTCCAAGATATTTTTTGAAATCAACTTTATAAAGCAAGAAGAGAAAAATACAGATAATCATCTTAAACAAAGTGGATTTCATCCCGTTTGTTGAAAAACTTAAAAAGATGACAAATACCAATAATATAGAAAAAGCATATTTTTTTCTGCTGAGAGCATATGCCAATGCAACCGGAAGAATATTAGAAGATGCACCTCTAAGATATTTCAATATTGTAGGCATGTCATAGTCTCTAGCCTCAAAGCGTATTTCATATACATCAATAAAGTTGAAACTCAGCCTGAAATTAGCATAATAGGCAGAAATGAAAAAAACGGTAACAATCAATACAGCTACTATGAGATTAGTCAGCGTGGTACTCTTAAATTTATTTGAAAGTTTAGGAACATGAATAGTTTTCAAGAACAGATATATCAAAAAAAGATACAATATCTCACACAGAATAAAATCTATAGGCTGTTGTTTACAAGCTATAAAAGACGTGAAAGGCACAATCTTTAGAAAAAAAATAATCAATGCAATATCTGACGAAAACTCTTCATCGCTCTTCAAATAGGGAAAAACTATAACGATAAAAGCAGCCAGAATTATCCACGATAGGATTTTACAAAGGTGACTTGGGTCATTAATAAAGCCATAATAAGCCCAGAAAGGTGCAATAGTTTGCACATACAGAATATCTAGTAGCATTCTGTATATTAAAATAAAAATTACGAAAACTATCTTACTATGAGAACGGGCAACGTCCATACTTCTACAACACCAAAAAACAATCTCTAATGATAATTAATTCTCAAATACCTGCTACAAACTATCATTTTAGCAGCTTCTTAATAGAAGTCGTATAATCAATCTTCAACATCAATCCTGTGGGTAAAAGAATAGCATAAAAAAGTATGGTAGCTATTGCTATTATCACAAATGGAGAGCTCAAATAGACGACCTTGTGCAACAATAAAAATATTGGCACTAGGCAAACCGAGCAGTGCAGTAAAATCTTAGAGATAAAGACAAGAATTTGTTTGTTTATCAAACTGAATCCTGATTTTCTCTTGATATGTACAAAAGATGTAAAGCGGATAAGATATTGAGAAGTAGATGCAACAAGCATAATGACATACGCCGGTGCTCCGAATCTGACAAACATATAATCAAGAGCCCAAACATAGACTGCCGCAATAAAATGCGTCTGCATATAAAACTTACTTTCACCTATTGCCAGCAATACAGCCAAATATGGAAACACATCAATAAAGTCCTTCAACATATAGAATCGGAGATATGTTCCAGATACAGCATATTTTTCTCCGTATATTAAGACCATCAACTCTACGGCAAAAAACATACTAAACGCCAATATAGGGAAAATAATTTTTACAGACTCGTATAATGCGTTATTGTAAGTAGTCACTGCTTTTTCCATAGAACGCTCTGCATCCGCTTTTGAAAACAGAGGAAGAAGAACACTTTTTACAGAAGAAGCTATCATGGCAACAATAGGAATACTTAGACATCCATTAGAATACTCGGCAAAAGCCTCGGTTCCATAATACCTACTAACAAAAAATTGATCGGCAGCATGAATACAGAAGCCAAATGCACATGCTCCCATAATAGGGAGCGAGTAATCAAAAATGGCATTATACATATTAGACACCAATTCCTGTTTTATCTTCATATATGGCTTATTTTTCATGTACATTGCAATCAAGAATGTAATGAAAGATGCTGCCCCCCAGCCCAATATGGCCCCCCTGTATGTTGTATGAAAAACAATGACAGGTATAACTATGCAAGCCAACATCATAGCCTTGGAAGCAATATTATATACAGCAATACTCTTTGTCTTCTTTAATGCAGTATATATGCCTTCAACCCCCATTGCTGGAATAGTGAACAGCGGGAAAGGCGAGAATATCTTTATGCCGACAGCTAATTCTGGGTTGTTCAACCAAATTGAAATTGGTTTGGCCAAGAAAAACAGACTTAAAGAGAATATTACACCCAACAACAAGAAAATACGAGTCAACCCATTAACCAATGACTTTTGCTCATTGGCATTCATTCTTGGGATGAAATAAGCAAATGCACTTGGTAACCCCATAGTAAACAAACTCTGCATAGTCGTATATATATACAGTATCTGTTTATAAGTTCCGTACTCTTGTTTGTCAAAATAACGCGCAAGGATAGCAGCGCTTAAAAAAGAAAGAACAAAAGTACATAACTGCCCTATTCCAAGCCACAGAGCCTGATTGAAATTACTCGTATTTTCTCTTGACATATTGATTGATTACCTTCCCTTCTAATTAAATATGATAAATCTTCGCCCCACTCTTCTCCGCACTAATCACATTGCAGCAGTCGAGCACAATCTTACCCTTCAGTTTCTCCTGATTCTCGATGATATGGCTATGCTTTACCATAATCACCACCATGTCCACCTCATTCAGGAACTGATCGAAATCCAGAATCTGATTCTTCACAATTTCCATGTTAGTGAAGAAAGGATCGAAACTCTTAAGAGGACGTGCCAAGTGGCGAGTCTGAATGTCGTGCATCTGAAGAGTAGGACTCTCACGAATATCATCAACATTTTCCTTATAAGTGATACCATACAGGCCTGCTTTGCGGTTGTCAGTAATACCATTCCCATCCATAATCTCGTAAATTCTCTCAAGTACAAAAGTTGGCTGAGAATCATTGGTCTTCATACTCTCGTCAATCACCTTTGCGAGTTGAGGGTAGTCACCCACGAGGAACCAAGGATCCACAGAGATACAGTGACCGCCTACGCCAGGACCAGGCTGAAGAATGTTAACACGGGGATGCATATTACAAATTTTAACTATTTCATACACATCCATGTTGTCGTGACGGCAGATACGAGCCAGTTCATTAGCAAAAGCTATGTTTACTGCACGGAAAGTGTTCTCCACCACCTTTGTCATCTCAGCGGTGCGGATGTCTGTAACCACAATCTCGCCCTGACAGAAAGAAGCATAACACTTCTTCACTGCCTCACCTATCTCACGTTTGTCGGCACCGATAGTACGGTTATTATACAGCAGTTCATAAACCATGTTGCCAGGAATGATACGCTCAGGAGCATGAACGAGGTTGATGTCCTCACCAATCTTGAAACCGGTAGCTTTGATAGCAGGACGCACAAACTTGTCGATAGTGCCAGGAGAAACAGTGCTTTCGATGACTACAGTAGCTCCCTTGGGGCAAACCTTCATTACTTCCTTGACTGCAGCAACTACATAGCAAGCATCAACCTTTTTTGAGAATTTGTCATAGGGAGTTGGTACAGAAACGATGTACATATCTGTTTTCTGATACTCTGTAGTAAACTTAATTCCAGCCTTCACAGCATCCTTGAAAAGGTCATCAAGACCATCTTCCTTGAAAGTAGTATGACCAGCATTCAGAGTGTCAACAAGTTTTCTGTTATAGTCTGTACCTACTACTTCTACGCCATGAGACGCCATCATAAGGGCGGTAGGAAGACCAATGTAACCTAAACCAATTACGTTAATCATAACATTATATTTTATTAATTATTTTACTTCGTATCTATCAGTCTCTTTGCCAATAAGAATATCAGCGATTCTACGGCACGCCTGACCATCACCATAAGGATTGACAGCTTTCGACATACGTTCGTAAGCAGCTGCATCATCCAACAATATGCTCACTTCACTCACAATCTTATTGTAGTCTGTACCAACGAGGTGAACAGTTCCTGAAGAAAGTGCTTCTGGACGTTCTGTAGAATCACGCATTACAAGTACTGGTTTGCCTAATCCTGGGGCTTCCTCTTGGATTCCACCAGAATCTGTAAGTACAATGGTAGCTTTACTCATCAAATGCACAAATTCAAGATATTGCAGTGGCTCGATAAAGAAGAAATTTGGACGTGTTAAATCTTCGCCAAATACTTCGTGAATAGGTTTGCGTACATTGGGATTAAGGTGCATAGGGTATACAAAGTCCACATCGATATATTTCTCCGACAAGTCCTTCATAGCCGTAACCATATGAATAAAGCCATCGCCAAAGTTCTCACGACGATGACCGGTAATCAGTACCAATTTGCGACCATTTGCCAAACGAGTGATATCATAGCCCGCTTCGCGTAATACATGGTTCTGCTCTTCTGCCAATACAGCATCGGTAGAAAGTTTTTCTACTACCATGTGCAATGCGCCAATCACAGTATTGCCTGTCACATAGGTATTGCCGTGTGCTTTCTCTTCAAACAAGTTCTTCTCCGAAAGAGGTGTTGGTGAGAAATTGTAGGTAGCAATACGTCCTGTCAACTGACGATTCATTTCTTCAGGCCATGGACTATAAATATTGCGTGTACGAAGTCCTGCTTCCACATGCCCTACAGGAATCTGTGCATAGAATGCAGCTAAGGCACCAGCTGTTGATGTGGTAGTATCACCATGCACAAGCACAACATCAGGGCGACATTCTTTGAATACGTCACGAAGTCCTGTAAGTACACGGGCTGTGACATCAGTAAGATCCTGACCTTGCTTCATAATATTAAGGTCAAAATCGGGCTTTACATCAAAGATAGTTAACACTTGGTCAAGCATTTCTCTATGCTGGCCTGTAACACAAACAATAGTTTCAAACTCATTGTTTCGCTTTTGAAGTTCCTTCACAAGCGGACACATCTTGATGGCCTCTGGACGAGTACCAAACACGAGCATTATTTTCTTCATATATATAAAAACTTATAGAAGCTTTAATACAAAATATATTAATCACGTCTAAATATATCACGTGTATAAACTTTCTCCTCTACGTTGCTCAGATAGTCATCAAAACGATTGGCGATAATGGCGTGGCTTAAATCTTTGAATTTTGTCAAGTCATTCACCACCTTGCTGCCAAAGAACAAATCACCATCATTCAATGTAGGCTCATAGATAATCACATTTGCACCTTTGGCTTTGATGCGCTTCATGATGCCTTGAATTGCACTCTGACGGAAATTGTCCGAGTTAGACTTCATGGTCAAACGGTATACACCTATTGTCACTTGCTCTTTTGAACCATTGAACTGATTGTTGGTTGAGTAATCATACCAACCAACTTTACGCAATACAGCATCCGCAATGTAATCCTTGCGAGTACGGTTACTCTCTACAATGGCGGTCATCATATTCTGTGGCACATCGGCATAGTTTGCCAACAATTGCTTGGTATCTTTTGGCAAGCAGTAGCCACCATAGCCAAATGAAGGATTATTATAATGTGTACCAATGCGTGGGTCGAGACCTACACCATTGATAATAGCTGCAGTATCGAGGCCTTTGATTTCGGCATAAGTATCGAGTTCGTTGAAATATGATACACGCAGTGCCAAATATGTATTGGCGAAGAGTTTTACTGCTTCGGCTTCCTTCAAGCCCATGAAGAGAGTATCGATATTTTCTTTGATAACGCCTTCTTGCAGAAGTTTTGCAAAGGTGTGAGCAGCTTCCTCCATGTGATTACCTACAATCTGGATGATAGCATCGTTCTCTTCCTTAAACTCAGGTTGACGAATCATCTTGGGATAACCTACGATGATACGACTTGGATAAAGGTTATCATAGAGTGCTTTGCTCTCTCGCAAAAACTGAGGAGGGGAAGTTAATACTCAATTTAGGGCACATCCTTTTTATAAGGCACCAGAATGGGTGCCTCACAAAAAATTGCCATTAGATTCGATTGGTTTTTAACTATTGGCATACGGCCAAGTCTATATTTTGCGGTTCCAGACTCAAAAAATCTCTGCAACCGTTAAAAATTCCGGTAAAAAATTTGCCAAGATAATCCCACGTGGACCTGCCTTGCAGCTTCACCGTGCTGATTACGCTATGATATACGGCAGCAATCTCTGCACCCTCGTCGCTGCCGAAGTGCAGGGAGTTCTTTCGTTTGGTGGTAAAGGGGACGCACCGCCCGTTCCGCCAGATTGTTCGAGATCGAATAACGGCCGTCCTTTATATAAGTGAAGGCTTCCTTCCAAAACTTGTGAAGATAATTCAGGGCCTCCCGCATATAACAACTTTTCTGCTCCTCCTCGCTTTTCAACTCCCGCAAAAGGTTTGCCCGCATATTTATCATAGCCTCCATGGTCGGCGCCCCCGCCGTCGTCGGGTACGTTCCACATCGGTGAGCATCTCCCTGTCATACTCCCTTTCAAAACGGAAAAGCAGGTTTATATTTTCAAGGAATACATCAGCCCTCTTGTCGCCACCCTCCATCCGGGCCTTCACGAACTTCGCCCTCACGTGCGCCAGACGGACCTGATGGTCAGTATCCTTATACCTGTCCGTTTTCAACTCGTCACCGATAAATACATAGACATTATAACCGTCCGACATGAGAGCCTTCAGCTCGGCATCACCAAGAAAGTTCGTCAGCACGTCACGACCACGGGAACCGTCCTCGTAAAAGAAAATCACCACACGTTCCGCCTTGTTGACCATGACCCACATATAGCATTTCTTGTAATGGTCATATTTACGGACCTTGCACCACGTCTCGTCACAATTGCCCACGGCATCCTTTTCCAGCGCCATCCTCTTCAGTTCCACCACCATACGGTCGAGGTATTTCTTGCCTTTCTTCAACCAGTTGCGCAAGGTGTTCTCCGATACGGTCATGCCCATATCCCCAAGCCATTGGTGCAACAGGCTGAAAGTCACGTTCTTCACATATACCTCGTAGGCGATGGCCTGCAGGAAAACGGGGGTTATCTTGGTGCCGTCAAAACGGGTCACCTCTTCCGGGTGACCTTCCCTGGGGAAGTACCCCCAACGCGGATTGCAACCCTTCTCCACGTACCGCACCATCTCGAACTGTTCCTCCACAAGACAGATGTCCAGACGGAAGGTCTTCACCAGCTTACGGTCAAGGATACGGCCGGGAACCTTGGAGAGATCCGACAAGTGACTGACAGGAGGTCCGTTCACACCCATGGTACGATAGGTTTCCGGACGGTGGGAGAGATTCATAGGATTAGGAGAGGTCGGATGTGATTCCTGTGTATCCGACTCTGGTACGGAACGGGTATCCAATGATTCGTCCGTGCCATCAAACCCATCCTTCTCCCTCTCACGGTCAACCGGATCGTCATCCGGACCGGAATCATCCTTTTTTCGGACTGCCGCTTCGAACCGAAACGGTTCTTGCAGGCGGATTTGAGTTGTTCCTTCAGCTTTATATTCTCTCGTTCCAGGGATTTACGCGAGTTGCGCTCTTCCTCAAGAAGGGATAGGAGTCATTTAATTTTTCCAACATCTGGTTGGAGCGGGATAACTCTGTTGTCAGATCCTCCAACACCAGTTTCATCGCACGGTTATCCAGTTCCGCATTCTCCAGACGCTCGATAAGGAATTCCACATAGCGGTTCTTTATTTCATCAGACATATCATCACAGCGATTAAAAGCACGACGCAAGAAGGTCTCCTGCGACGGAAGCTCGCGTTTCTGAACTATAAACTGTTGTAATTCGTCCGTATCCATATACCGCTTTTTTGCGATATAAATATACAAAAAACTTGATATAACCATATAAATACAGAACATAATCATCTTATTTTTAACGATTTAATCACAGTCCTTCTCCAACAGAAGGACTACGTCCTTCCAGTCTATCCGGTAGGTGACCTCGTTACCCTCGCCATCTTTGATTATTCGCATAAACTGATAGCCCACAACAAACTTTTTCTCGAAGAGACTATAGGCACGGTTATCATAAGCGAACAGGCGAACGATACGGCAGTCTTTCGACATGACGGTATAAATGTCACCGTCTGAAGGTTCACGGTGCAACTGTTCACGAATAACGGATAGCACACGTGAACGCTTACAACGCATATCAGTAAAGCCACGCAGGTAATAGAAGCGGGTTATGCCGGTCACACTCAACATAGGCCCTCCAGCTTTTGAATCAGACGGTATAGACCAGGATAATCCAGATCTTTTTGGAGGATATGCAAGCCAGTGCTAAAGGTTAGTTTCACGGAGATACGAAGGGATGCCTCCTCGGGTCTTTTCCCGGCTTCTGATGTGGGACCCGAAGGAACACCATCCACTTTTGAACTGTCACTAATCTTCTGCGGGTATCCTTGTATCATTTATGAAAAATGTTGTAAGGTACGTTATTCCTTGAACAGAAGGACTGAAGAGACAGGCCATGAGGGACTGCCTCGGTTTGATACTGAAAATAAAATCTTTCAAGATCTTCGCTGCTATACATAATTGTTCGATGTTGATTTGCAACAAAGATAGAGATATCATTTTTGAGCCCTAAATTAATGGCTTACAATAAATTACGGTGCCGACTTGATACAAAATGTAAGCACTCAAACAAGGACATACTCCTTAATTTGGGCACCTGTAAAGACAGTTCAGAAGTTCCCTATAAGATACGAAATATAACTACTCATTGAATAACCAGCCCAACAAACGAGAACTTGCTAAATTTGAAAATATTACTTGTCAGGACATCCTTCATAATACTTATTAAATCTTCTGATCATGAATGTGGAATCGGAAAGACTATTCGCCTTATGAAGCAAGAAAAACATGAAACGGTTATTCCTGGCAACCCATAGAAGTACAAGAAGCAAAGTGACTTTCCCACAAAAAACCAATAAATTCAAGACGATGGTGACAGTCGACGTTACAAATCCCACATAAAAATGTCCACTACTCGTCGTATAAACAAGAGGATAAAGCATTTGCACCGTTGCATAGAGATATAAGCACATCATTAAGAATTGTGGAATTTTCAAATAGCTCGTATTTAAACGTCCCAACACCATTATGATGGACATGGACGCTATGACGCCAATAAACAACCGCAGAAAAAATTGGGTACGGTCGTAATCGGCACAGCCGACAATGCTGAACAGGTCAATCAAGCCGAAAGTAGTACCGATAAGTATCATAAAAAAATACACCTATTTGCAAGTTTCCCCGTCCTTTACCCGTTAACGTGCCGACATGCACGGTAGAAACCGTTATATCCATATAGATGAAAAACAGGACAAAACTTCCAAGCATATTTAGATTGTTCTCTAAAAAATTTTCTATCCGGAAAAGCATTTGACCGTCTGGACAACCTGTATAAAGAAATTTATTATATAACTCCTGGTTAATCAGATAAAAAGTGTATACAGATTTTATGATATACATGATGAGCCAAATAACCCACACGATCACCCATGAATAGTAGAACTGTTTGATGCCCGTATTTATTCTTTTGAATAAATCGCCTGGCGTGTTTCGGGCCAACGTGCTGTTTTCACCGAATAAATTCGTCACATATTCATGCAGTTTTTTCTCTTTTTCAGGAGCTTCCACTTGCAGGAATTTCATTCTTGCCAGTTTGTACAGAGCGAATGTGATAAACAGAATATTGACAAACTGAAAGGGGATTTGATGTTCCAGCATACTAATGAGATAGGACATCTCAAGAGAAACAGACGGCGAAGGAACCGCTGGAGAAACAGGCTGTCCCTTAATCCACCCCATCAATTGCTCTGTTATCAATGGGATAAAAGCGCAGAAAATCGACAGGTAGATGGGATATTTATTTGTGTGGGCCCATCCATAAAAACTGTCCTTATAATCACTGGCCTGTGCCATTTCTCCAATATTTTTCAAGTGAGCAAACTTTGAATCCTCTCAGGTTTTTCTCATTGAGACGATACTTCTTTTTGTCCTTCGACTCAGCATCGCAGCAGAACAAGTCTTTTATATTGGTGACATGGCATCCCCAAATATGGCTGGGAGAAGAATAACCGGCATAACGTTCCACAAAAATATCCAAGTTATACTCAGAATTCCTGTCAGTACAAATCACGTTATCCGCATTGCTTCGCAAAGCATTAACTTTTTCCGATGATTTATCACAAAGGATGAACAAGTCGATGGCATAGTCTTTGCAGATTGAAATTAGCCCGGACAGAAATAAGCTGTCCTTATCTATCATCGGAAAACAAAATTCTATTTTCTGCAAATCATCCAACACTATCCTCCTTATACGTTGACTCTTGTCTTTCATCTCAAGAGATACCTTCAACTGTTGGATAAGATAATAGAAAAATTCATCGGTCGAAATACACCCCATTCGGATCTCTTTAAAATGTATACATTTATAACACTCCATACAGGAAACACATTTCTTTTGAAGGATACTGTCTGGATCTTTGAAAATAGTAGCAGGACAAATCATTTTTTTCAGAATAAGATCATCGTCTTTGTCGAGCAATATATGCAGGGTATGTTCTTTATGGCTGCAGGCGCTGAACGTGCCACCCAATGCGAGGTATCGCTTATAACTGTTTGTAGGCCCGATAATGGCCGTTATCTGAGAATTGCAATCACTCTCTTTTACAAGAATGTCATTTAAGATTTCTTCCGGACAATCACTTTTGCTGAAATTCTCGTAGAGGTTGTCCAGGTTCTTCCTCAGGCATTCTTCCGACGACTGCAGATAGGTGTCTATGTATTTGGATAAAGACGACACACAGTTATAATCCTTTTGGCGGTCTATGAAATATTGGTAGGTTTCAAATAATATTCCTGCATGCGCACGTTGTATTCCTTTAGGCATGTGTCGCCTCCGTTGCAGGATAACATGGGTACTGGGGTATACTTCTATGCCATAGTCCCTTTTCTTATACTGATGCCAGCCATGGGCAGTATCCTGCAAAACGCTCTTTTTGATAGATAACTGATTACAGAGATAATTCGTCCTAACATCCGTGTAATTGCGCATTTCAATGATGACATCCGCATTATATTTGTCAATATCGGATCCTGAATTTTCTATGTAAATTACGACCAAAGCATGTTCTGCAATCACCACATCTGACGGCTCATATTTTTTATCCAGTACCAAACACGGGATTTTCTTATTCCCTAATCCCGAAATATGATTGAACAGGCCGCTCTTTTTAATATTCTTTTCACTCTTTACAAATACCGGGAAAAATTCAGCCGACAATTCTCCTAATCGCTGTATGGGATATTGCATGTCATAATAAAAATCGCCCAAAGTTGAATGTCTTCTCTCTATAATAAGAGGATTGTCTGATGATTTATAGGAAACGGAAGTGGAAGGCAGACCTACATGTAACGAGTTCGTTCTGGAATTATATACTAATATCTCATTAGCCACATATAAATCCAAACTCGACAAATCAATAGGCAGAGTGGTGCTAGGGGGCACACGGAAGAGTGTTTGGCAAAACAGACTGCCTTTCCATGTGATTTCGTTCCCTTTGTCATCCGTTTTTTCCGTGATATTCGCTTCGATAACCTTACCTATGCATTGTGACAGGACGGTATCAACCAACATATCTGAAACATTCTCCTCTGACTTATCTTGCGTATAAAAGACGGGAGCGTCCAACTCTATTCCATTTCCAGCATTATCTTCTAATTTATATAATGATTTTGTAATACCATGAAGCATCTGCATTGCTAAAAGCGATCTGCTGGTACCCAATTCTCCGCAAATCACGATATTTAATGGTTTAACCATATTTGTCTGAACTACGGTTTGAAGATGTAGGCCTCCAAACAATAAATCATCGAGTCCGCCTATATGCGTTTTCAGTTTTTGATTATTATATAATATTCTCATAGTATCATTTCTAAGATAAGTTATACGGAAGGATGCTAACTATGCATTGCTCTTAAAATTTCCGGTACGCCTCCTCCAACTTCACATCATACCTGTTCTACACATAAGTAGGTAATCCAACACATTGGCATAACCCTCTTTCCTTAATCCGGGAACTGACCGGCAGGGTAAAAAAACGGATGACAAGGCGTTCGCACTTAATGCGCGTAGATTACTCTTCCACTTCTTCCCAAGGATAGGGATTATCAATCACATTCTGAAATTCCTCAATAGCTTCTTGCTGTTCAACAGTAAGTAATGTGGAATCCCAGGAAGCAATGATAGTACGGCCTTCGTCAGCCAAAGGCTCATCAAATACCTCGCCATAGCAGGCAGTGAGCAAACGAAGTTTCAGCAACGAAGCAGGAAGAGCATCAAGAATATCCCAACAACGATCTAAGACCTCTTGGATATGTTTCTGTTTTTCACCGTGATCTACGAACGAGGCACTATAACCCATCAGAAGAGCGAGACAAACGTTCGCCTGTTCTTCCACAGTAGAACCTTTGGCACCGGAATTATACAAAGCCGTAGTCAGGCGATAAACTTCACCGTTACGACGGGAAAGGTCGTCGCTATAAACCGGATTCCCGTCCATACCTAAATACATCAGATCGTGCGCAGCACGCTGAAGGGCAAGTGTTTCTTCAGAAAGAGACATAATGATTTATGATTTATAATTTGTGATTTATCAGCTGTTTAATGACAACGGCCGATCGTCAATTATTTGATTACTTCTATAAGATCCGGATGAATCGTAGCAAGCGCAACGGCAATAACACCTTGTATCTCGATGACCACACGGCGATCACGTGCCCCTTTCACTTTCAGAAAGACGCCTTCCTGTCCCTCGAAATCACCGCCCGTGATACGAACTTTCGTACCTTTGGACAAATTCAGTTCATCAGGTTGGAAATACATGAGATGGTCATTGTAAGTACCGGCTACAGCAATAAAACGTTGCATCTCACTGTCAGAGATAATAATCTTCTGTCCACTACGGGTATCCGTAATGTATTGCAAATAGCTTACCTGTGATTTGATGCGCTTCACCTCGGAAGGACGGGCATGGACAAAAAGCAGGTTATGTACAACAGGAACCAAAGTACGGACTTTCTTACCTTTCTTTATGCTGATCTTGTATTGCATGGGAACGAAACAACCCATTTTTTCCTTTTCAAGCAGACGCATTGCATCAGGCTCTCTACGGTATGTGGCACGCATCGCATACCATATTTCAGTCTCTTTATCCGCTTCCATTTCAAGGATTATTTCAGAAAAGGGTGTTCCCTCGGGGCTTTGAACTCCTTGCATACACTTGAATTTCAATCACTTGCGAACACTTTATGTAAGATATGGCAAGTATTGTGTTCCTCTTGCCTTTTGATTTTCTGTAGCTGTTCATTACCTTAAATATCTTACAGGTAAAAAGCTATGAACTAATGGATTAGAGAAGAAAATTATCTTTTAATCGTTCGTTTAATGTGCGTAAAGTTTTTTAAATTTGATAAAGTCAGAGAAAGAATAAAAGGAATAGATATTAACTAATATTTTTACAAGTTTTTTATCGCTTATAATCAGATAATTAAGTCAAAATAGCACTATATCACAAAATCTTTTTTATCAAACATTTTGTCATTCAAAAAAACACCTTTATCTTTGTGCACATTAAACGAACGTTTTTTGGACGCCCCGCAAAACGAAGATTAACCAACTAATAATCAATACATTATTATTACAAAACGAATCTTTATCTATCATTTTTCCTCTCTATTTCCTCCCCATTCCAATTAAATTATCTACTTTCGCATTTTTTAACCACGTTAATATTACCTAACGGTTAATTAATCATTTAAGTCATGACAGAATTTAAAAAAACAGGAAACTGAACGGGAATCAGCTGAGAAGTAAATCGTACAAGTCTGAAAATCAAAAGAAAAGCCAAAGTAAGAAACGAAACAGAACAAGTGTTATAGATGAAAGTCTATTGCCACTTCGGGTATATTATGGTGATAATACTCACCTTTATATAGGTTATCTGAGACATTTCAAATTAGGTGGTTTTGAGTGCATGGGAATCAAAACAATCAGCGATTTAATAGAATGGATATACGGTTTAGAAATGATGCGAAAGCATGAAAGAGGAGAACATATTCCTTTAAAATACAGTAGTTTAAACACTGAAATCGAAAAAGTGTGGGCCGTGATACAAAAGGAAGATACGGAACACATGGATCCTTACGGCTATGATGTAATAATAAATCATTGATAGTTTACTACAAAGAAAGGGCATAACTTTGCCCCATCAATCTGACTGTGGAAGGACTACACCCTTTCACCAGGATGGTGTAGCCCTAACCACAAAAGGGTGTAGCCATCCGGAGCAAAGGGTGTAGCCATCGCAGACAACTGATTATTAACTATTTATAAACTAGTAAATTTATTAAAATGAAGAAACAAACGTTGGGACACCAACAAAAGTATGTAACGAAAGACGAAAGAGTGGAAAATCTATGGAGAAAACTGATTAGACAGGAAACGGACTTATCCGAAGAAACCATCGCATGGATAGCACGACGTATTTTACAATTAACTGCCTACATGCCATACGGATGCGCACTGATAGCCTATCGAAAACAAAATGGAGATTTTTACATGGGAAGGGGAACACTGATACATTACGAAGCCGATTTCCACCGCAAATACGACATCGAGCGTATTCAGAACCATGTAGTATACTGGGATATAGAGCAACAGGGATGGAGAACGTTCCAGATTGAGAACTTCCTGGAATGGAAACCGATGATTTAAATGAAAAACGAAAAATTAAAAATTATGGACTCATATCTATTACATGATGCCAATGCAGGCAACAACTTTAAAATGATGATAATGATGCAAAAAGAAGGAATGAAAGGGTATGGCATCTACTGGATGCTGTTGGAATTTCTAAGATTACAGGACGGATATAAGGCAGACTTAAGAGTATTGCCCATACTAGCACAGAAAATGAGAGTTACGGTAACCACCCTGAAGCGGATCATATACGACTATGCACTCTTCGAGATAAACGGCACAAGCTTTTCATCGCCCGGACTCACACAGCGCATGAAACCATGGGACGCCCAACAGGACGCAAAAAGAGAGTCAGGCCGCCGTGGAGGGTTGGCTAACCAACAGAAAATCAGGGATGCCAAGGCAAGCAACGCTTTAGCTATAAACAAAGAGAATAAAGAGAATGAAACAATCCCCTCTATATCTCCCCAAGGAGACACGAGGAAGAATGAGGAGATTCTTCTTGTTCCACCGGAGTATGCGCTCAATAAGCAGACATATAACTACGAAGGATTGATAGAAGAACTGGAACGGCAAAAAGTGACATCCTTAAAAGAAAAAAATGCCATCCTCAGGCTAACCGATTTCGGAAGACTGGGTGGCAAAATATGGAAAATCATCTATGACATCAACAATTCGCCACAGATGAAAGCACGGATTGTGATGCCCGGAAAATATATTCTGAAGTTGTTGCAAAATTAAGTAGATGATCATAATTAGCTTATACTTTGCAAGTATAAGCTAATTATAACATACCTCTCCCTGATCATCCTACATAAATATCAGCTGCTTCTTAAGCAAGTCCACAATATCACTTTGCAGCTTCTGCGCATTGATAGGTTTAGAAGTATACGCATCAAAACCACTGTTCAGAATGCGTTCTTCATCTTCGGCATAGACATAAGCAGTTACTGCCATGATCGGAACCGTCGGCGACATTTCGCGTATAAGTTGTGTAGCTTCGTAACCGGTCTTTTTAGGCATATTGATATCCATCAATATCAGATGGGGGTTGTATTTCTTGAATAGCTCTACCGCCTCTTCCCCATCCCAGGCATGGAGAATGTTGTACTGACGCTTCAGGATAGATTCGAACAACAGGAAATTACTCTCATTATCCTCAGCTATCAGAACTGTGAGTTTGCTCTCCACTTTATTCAACCGGTGCTCTTTCTGTTCCCTCACCGATTTGAGCTCAACGGGACGATAAGGAAGAGTAAACCAGAAAGTAGAACCCTTGCCGGGTTCCGATTCCACACCAATCTCACCACCCAGATTCTCTACAATACTTTGGCAAATAGAGAGTCCCAGTCCTGTGCCTTGCGAGAACGAATCAAGCTTTACAAAACGACCGAACACAGTATCTTTCTTGTCTTTTTCAATTCCATATCCCGTATCCGTGATATAGAAATAGAGAAAATCAGTATTTTTCAGATGATAACCAAAAGTGATGCTTCCACTGGGGGTGAACTTCATAGCATTATTCATCATATTGGTTACCACTTGCGTCAGCCTGTTCTTCTCAATGTTTACAAAACAATCCGGCATTTCCGGCAGATATCGGATGACAACCGCATCATTTTTCTGGCGGAGCCGGGCGGATTCTTCCAACTCCTGAAACAAGGCATTCAAATCTATATCGGAATAGACAAACTCAAGTGTTCCGGACTCAATCTTGGAAAGATCCAAAATATCTCCTACAAGTTGCAACAACAGGGTATTATTGTTCTCGATAATATTGATGTATTCTTCTTTTTCTTCCGGCTCTTCCGCATCCGCCAGAATACTGGAAAAACCGACAATAGCATTGAGCGGGGTACGTATTTCATGGCTCATATTAGCCAGGAAAGCTGATTTAAGACGATTGGATTCTTCCGCTTTTTCTTTTGCCGTAATCAGATCTTCTTCCATTTTCTTTCGCCCGGTGATCACGAGAGAAGAACCGATCAAAGTAATCGGATTGCCCTTTTCATCCCGCTTATCAACCGTGGCCTGAGCCTCAACCCATTCATAACGCGCCACTCCATTCTTGCGGACTATCACACGATATTCTTCCTTAATCTTAGAAACATTACCTTCCGTCAGTTCCTTATAGGCTTTCTTTACCCGTTCCCTATCTTCTTTACAGATTTTGGCAAAATATTGGTAATCGGGTACGGAAAGCTGATCTTCGTTCATCATGCTATCGTCATGGCTAAGCTCCACCGGACGGTTCACATCACAGAGCATGGTACCCTTCTCCAGGTCCCATTTCCAGGGAACGATATTCGCAACATCCAGCGACATTGACAATTTGTGATTAGCGGAACGCAACATCTGTTGTGTCTCGGCCAGTTCGGTATTGTCTACGCAGAAAACATCAATGAATCCCTTATGCTTGGAGGGCGTCAGAATCACATTGAAATAATTACCTATATTTTCGTAATAGTATTGATAAGAAAGTTCCTTTTGAGTGGAAGTAACCATGCTATAGAGGTGGCACATCCTTTCAAAACCTTTAGGATCCGCCTCACTTCCTTTTTTGCCGATAACCTCACCCATGGATTTGAAGTATTTCTCAAAACGTGGATTGGCTTCCACAGTGATATAGTCCACAATCTTTCCCGCAGAGTCGTAAATCAGTTTCTGTTTCAAATAAACGATAGGCATATTCTCAAACAAACTGTGATAACTGGTCATCAGTCTGATCTGTTCTTCCTGCTTTTTTCTTGTTCTGGACAGCCACCCCATCCGCAGCCACATAAACAAGAGCATGATGACTACAATGGCAATTATGACGCTATATTTATGCTGTTCCCAGAAAGAGGGCGGCATCATATAAAAAACTGAATTGGGAGGACACAAACCAGGCGACAATCCGGCTTCCATAAGATCGTAATAGTTGAACATGGGAGTAGGCATACCACAGTCTACGACACGGGCTCCTTTCTCGTTGACACCGGATAAAACACCGTTGGTGATCTCAACCACTTTTCTTCCAACAGTTTTTTCATCAAAAAAATAGCCGCCTACCAGACCGTTCCGCTGCAATCCGGTATTATCTAATGAGAAGATAGGTGAAGAGGAATAATAGCTCAGAATTCTGGAAATATTATTGGTTAATACGACATTCCCTTTTTGAGTATCCTGATACCATGAGCAAAAGAGAACTCCGCTGTTTGCCTCTGCATGACTCAAGGAATCCGCCAATGCATCGGTAGTCATTACCCCGGCAACATAATCCTTTATTTCAAGTTCGGGAAAGTCCTTGCTCACAATCTCTTTCAAATCCGAACGGAATTGGGCACTTATATACCGGGCATCCGACAGAAATATCAACTCATCCATTTCAGGCATCAAATCCTGCATCAGCGAAACTGTTTCTTTGAGATATGCAGGTACATGGAATACGGTCAGCGACAAATTTCCTTTATAATCTTTCAAGGGAGTTCTCTCTTCTACCGGAATGGCGTGCCTCTCCAGATAAGCCTCCTGCGGACCAACGTAATCCGTCTCCGTACAAAGAATCACAGGGACATCTTTCCATTGTTTTTCTATATCATCTCTCAGCAACCCCCAGGAAGCACTACCTAAAAGAATCAGGAGTTTTGGAGGATTGTCTGCATATTTTCCAAAGAGATTTTCTGTATATTCCAATAATTCTTCTGCATTTTGTAAATGCAAAAATTGACTGCCCATGTGCTCCACATCCACTACATAAGGAGAATTTTTATGCTGATAAGAATTATAAATAGGGATAATGAAGTCGTTACTCCACCGGGAAGATCCACTGTATGCGTTAAGAATCAATATTCTACCTTCATTCCCTGGTTTAAATACTGAAGAGATTTCGCCAAATACATTAACAGTATTTAAAAGAAAGACAACTAATATAATAAACACTCTGATTATTATTTGCAAATATTTCATCTAAGTTATAGTTTGCTCTATAAGTGTATCCATTCTTTACCGCATAAGGAATCAAAGGTCTACATTACAGAAAAATTATAGTGCAAAACTAATTAAAAATCAGACAATTCCCAGCTTTTAGAAAAGAGATTTTTAAAGAGGATTGCGTATCTTCCATATTCTGCGTACTTTTGAAAGCATTAAACAGAAGAATCATGAAAATACTTCATACCAGCGACTGGCACTTGGGGCATACATTATATAATTATGACCGCAGCCACGAGCAACAAGCATTTTTGCAACAACTAACCCGCATTGTAGCAGAAGAAATGCCGGATGCTATGGTAGTGAGCGGAGACATCTATCACTACTCCACCCCATCGGCAGCCACCCAAAAGATGTACACGGATGGTATGCTCGAAATTCACAGAGCATGTCCCGGAATGACGATTGTGGTAACTGCCGGAAACCACGACAGCAGTTCTAAACTGGAAATAGACAGCAGTCTATGGAACCATTTTGGCGTGAAAGTCGTAGGAAACATCGAACGCACCCGGGAAGAGGTGAATCTGGAAAAACATATCGTGGAAGTAAGAGACAAAGAAACAATACTGAAAGGATATATCATTGCCGTCCCCCACGTCTATCCACAGAATTTCCCGATGCTGGACACTGAAACACCACGTGAAGAACGGCAGGCACGCTTCTTCCAGGCATTGCTGGACGAAGTAGGAAAAATAAATACGGAAGGATTGCCTGTTGTATTAATGGCACACCTCTCCATAGAAGGCAGCGACCGGACGGGGCATGACGAAACTGTGGGCGGAATAGAATACGTTCCCATCAGTTCGATGGGCGAAGGATACGATTATCTGGCACTCGGACACATTCATTGCCCGCAGAACATCAAAGGAAGCGGACGGCATGCACGCTATTGCGGTACCCCCCTACCCGTCAGTTTCGACGAAGCTTATCCGCACTCCGTATCTATCGTTGAAATGAAAGGATGGGAAGAGCCACAGATAAGAACTATAGAAATAGAAAATCCAACGCCACTCATCACCCTCCCCAAAGAACCGGTCGTCTTCGAAGAAGCCATAAAGCTATTGGAAGAATATCCGGATGACAAACCGGCTTATATCCGCCTGAATGTTCTGATAAAAGATTATCTGGCACCCGATTGCAATGAACGGGCATCGAATGCTGTAAAAGGAAAAAACTGTAAATACTGCTATATCAAGCCCAACCGCGAAAAACGGACTTCAGACGATGTAGCCCGGCACATCTCCATTCAGGAAATACAGGAAATGTCTCCGCTGGAAATAGCCAGACTTTATTATCAGGAGGCAGAAGGAGAAGAGATGGACGAAGAACTCTGCGAACTGATGAGCAGTGTCGTGCAAAAAGTAAGAGAAAAGAACAATCTGCGCTAATCCGTGTAATCTGTGGTGAACTATGAAACTTCAAAAACTGACTATAAAGAACCTGGCATCCATAGAAGATGCTGTCATTGATTTTGAGAACGGACCTTTGAGTGAAGAATCCCTGTTCCTGATCTGTGGTGAAACAGGTGCCGGCAAAACGACATTACTCGATGCCATTTGTCTGGCACTCTACAACGAAACGCCTCGAATGGAACGTGCGGAAAATGAAAAGTACCGGGATGTAGGACAAATGTTTTCTTCTAAAAAAGAAGATGTGGCAATAAACGACAGCCGCCAACTGATGCGTCGGAATACCAATGAAGCTTGGACAGAACTGGAATTTATCGGTTCAAATGAAATACCTTACACCGCTAAATGGTATGTGGCCCGTGCACATCGGAAAGCATCCGGTGCCATTCAGGATGCAAAGTGGACCTTGGAGAACCGTAAAGCCAACCTCCAGATCACCAAGAAAAACGAAATCAAGGCGGAAATACAAAAGGCCGTAGGACTAAACTTCGAGCAATTCTGCCGTACCACCCTGTTGGCTCAAGGAGATTTCACTAAATTCCTTCAAAGCAAAGAAAGTGAAAAATCGGATATTCTGGAAAAACTGACAGGTACCGGAATTTATTCTGAAATAGGTGCAGGAATTTATGCCATAACGAAAGAAAAACGCATAGACTATGAGAATCAGAACCGGAAACTGGAAGGAATCCATGTGCTGACTGAAGAAGAAATGGCCGGAATTAACGAAACAATAGCTGCGTTAAGTACCGAGATCAACGGAAATACCGGGCAAAAGAACATAGCGGCACTGAAACGTGACTGGCTGAAAAGAAATACTGAACTCACCCTTACTCAAGAAAGCCAACAGAGAATCTGGGAAGTGAAGAAAGAACTGTTGCAATCGGATGACTTCCGGCAGAAAGAGCTACTGATAAAGGATTGGAATCACACTGCGGATGCCCGCAATTGGCTCTCCTCTTTCAAACAGCAACAGCGGCAACAAGAAATCAATGCCGAACAAACCAAAAGTTTGAAGCAGAATTTCATCCGTCTCAGCAGTGGCTGCATTTGGCTGAAGGAAAACATGAAAGAGCAACAGGCAAAACTAATCCTTGCTGAAGAATATCTGCAAACTCATGCCCCGTTCCTGCCCATGTTCGAACAGAGCCAGTCTATCATCACCGATTTGAATGCGGTGCTCTCCTCCCATTCCCGTATCTCCATTTACGAGAAACAGATAGCGGAATTGACCCGGCAACAACCTGCCCAAGAGCAGGAACGCACAAATAAAGAGAATGACTTCAATCTGAAAAACAAAGAGAATCAGATTAAGCAACAGGAAATAAACCAACTGAATGTGCAGCTTGACTCCATGAACCGGAGCGCCTTGCAAGAAAAGAAGAGTACATTGGAGATTATCAAGGAGAATTTGCAGAAAGCTCAAAATGCTCTGATAGTATTGGAAGAAAAGAAGACATCTCTTGCCACTGCCGAGGAAAACGAGAAATCACTGGAAACGAAACTGCAAACCGGCAAGAACCAGCATGAGAAACTTAAAAACGAATTCAACACCCAAAAGAAAGCATACGATGGCCTTAAAGAGCTTTATGACAAACAAAAAGAGGCTGTGGAGGAATGGGCTAAAGAAGCCCGTGCCCGTCTATCTATAGGAGATATGTGTCCGGTATGTGGCCAGAAGATAGAGGCGCTCAGCAAGGACGAAGATTTTCAGTCGATGCTTGCCCCTATCCGGCAATCGCTGGAAGTAAAAGAGAAAGAATACAAGGAAGCGGAACAAGCTTTAAACAGTAACCGGGCAGAAGTCAAAACCTATGAAAATATGATAGCAAGCAGCCGTCTGGCAACAGAAAAGGCGCGGAAAGTTCATGATACTGCCCGAACGGAAGCAGAAGAGAAATGTGGTCGGTGCTCTATTCCAAGCATCTCCGACAATACCAAAGAAATACTGGAAAAGTTGTTTCAAGAGAATAAACTGAATCTGGAGAATGTCAGTACCCAACTGAATGAAATACAAACCCTCTCCAACCATATCTCCCGGCTGCAACATCTGAAAGACGAGTACCAGAAAGTAGTGGAAGCTGCCCGTAAGGCATTTGATACTGCCGACAAGAATCTGACAAAGCTGAAAAACGATATCACCAATAAACATTCACTGGCAGAAAGTGAAAAAGATATTGTCCGTACTACGCTGGAACGCGTCAGCCCACTGATTCTTTGGGAAGGTTGGCAAACCGAGTGGCAGACCTCCCCTACCGCTTTTATCGAACGCCTACAGAAATCCGCAGGGCATTATAAACTTGCACAGAACAGACAAGCGGAATTAAAAGCTACCATCGCCCTCATCGATAAAGAACTGAGCAGCATATCCGCCACCCAAGAACTGATCTGCACAGCTTTCCCCGAATGGAGGGATCTTCCGGCAAAGGAAAAAATGGAAATCAAGAATCTGGGAATGGCCTGGAATACGCTGAATTCTGAAGCCGGCGGACTGAAACAGAACATCCTGTCTGTCCGGAAGAATCTCGATGAGCTACAAACCAACCTGACAGCATTCTATACCACATATCCGGATATGGACGAAGCACGCCTCATCGCTCTTTCCTCCTACTCCAACGAGCAAATAGAATATCTGCGCAGCGGACAACAGAAGATTAGAGAAGAAGAAGTGGCAGCACAGACAGCCTTCAGACTCACAACCGGACAACTGGAAGAACACCAAAGTAAGAAGCCGGAAATGGAGGAAGAAGAAGCCCTCGAAAGTCTGGATAGCCTTATCACTGCTTTGGATGAAAAGATCACAGCAGGCAATCAGACCCTCTTACGACTGAAAATCCAATTGGAAGAGAATGAGAAAAACATTGCCCGGATAAAAGATGAGAAGAAACGTGCAGACGAGTTGCGGGAAGTTTACCTGAAATGGGATCGCCTTTGCCACCACTTTGGTGACGAGAAAGGAAAGAACTTCCGGAACATTGCCCAAAGTTTTGTACTGAAAGAATTGCTCAATGGAGCAAACTTCTACCTGCAACGCCTGACCGAACGTTACGAATTGGAATGTCAGGCGGGTTCGCTCACCATTCTGTTGCGTGATTTCTATCAGGGAGGTGCGGCACGTCCGGCCTGTACACTGTCCGGTGGAGAGAGTTTCCTGGTTTCCTTGTCATTGGCACTTGGTCTGTCTTCACTCAGCCGGCATAGCCTGTCGGTAGATACATTGTTCATTGATGAAGGTTTCGGAACCTTGAGCAGTGATTATCTGAACACAGTAATGGACACACTGGAGAAACTACACCAGATGGGCGGCAAGAAAGTGGGTATCATCAGCCATGTAGAAGGGCTGCGCGAGCGGATCAAGACCCAGATACAGGTGAAGCGAATTGATAATTCGAGAAGTGAAATCACAACATTGAGGACACTATAAATATTATTGTGTACTTTTGCAGCAACTATTAATAGAAAAAAACAATGAAGAAGTTCATAAAAGGAGTCCGGTTTGCTCCTAAAAACTATTCCGACGAAGTAGAAGCGAAGATTCAACATTATAAAAAGGAAGGTTATAAACTACCGTCGCGCCACTTATTGCGCACCGAAGAACAATTGGCGGGTATCCGCGAAAGTGCCAAAATCAACACCGCGCTGCTGGATTATATTTCCGCAAACATCCGCGAAGGAATGTCCACTGCGGAAATTGACCACATGGTCTATGAGTTTACAACGGATCATGATGCAATACCTGCCCCTTTCATGTACGAAGGTTTCCCCAAAAGTGTATGTACAAGTATCAATGACGTGGTATGTCATGGCATCCCAAGCACGAAAGAGTTCCTGCGTAGCGGAGATATTGTGAATGTGGACGTTTCCACCATTTATAAAGGATATTTCTCGGACGCATCGCGAATGTATATGATTGGAGAAGTGAAACCGGAAATGCAACGTCTGGTACAGGTGGCAAAGGAATGCCGTGACATAGGCGTACAGACGGCACAGCCGTGGGCACGGCTTGGAGACGTCGGTGCAGCCATTCAGGAACATGCGGAGAAAAACGGATACAGTGTAGTACGCGACCTGTGCGGACACGGCGTAGGAATTAAGTTCCATGAAGAACCGGACGTTGAGCACTTCGGCAAACGCGGTACAGGTATGCTTATCGTTCCGGGAATGACATTCACCATCGAACCGATGATAAATATGGGAACCTACGAAGTCTTCATTGATGAAGCCGACGGATGGACCGTCTGCACAGACGACGGACTGCCATCGGCACAATGGGAAAGTATGCTTCTGATTACCGAAAACGGCAACGAGATATTGACTGAATAAGCATGGATATTGTTTTTCTAATTATCGGTCTTATAGTAGGTGCCGGCGTAGGGTATCTGATAGCCGGACGAAAAAGTGCCGCGTTATCCGCACAACTGCAAGCTACCCGCGAACGGGAAGAGCTGCTGAATCGTACGGTAGAAGAACGGATTGCACGTGAGAAAACCATCACAGCCGAGCGCCTGGCGGAGCAGGAAAAATCTTTCAATCTGAGACTGGCGGAGCAGCAGAAGCAATGGGAAGAACGTCTGAAATTGCAAACTGAAGAAGCGGAAGCCTTGCACAAACGCATGAGCACGGAGTTTGAGAATCTCTCCAACCGCATTTTCAAAAGCAAGACAGAAGACTTCACCAAACTGAATTCGGAGCATCTCAGCAATTTACTCCGCCCATTGGGAGAAAACCTGAAAGATTTCCGGGAAAAGGTGGAACAAGTATATGACAAAGAGTCGAAACAACGTTTCTCGCTGGAAGAACGCATCAAAGATTTGGTAGAACTGAACAACCGGATCAGCGAAGATGCCAACAACCTGACTCGTGCGCTAAAAGGTGACTCCAAGATACAGGGCAACTGGGGGGAAATGATACTGGAGCGACTGCTGCAAGCTTCCGGCCTGATAGAAGGCGAACATTACTTCCGCCAGGAATTCCTGAAAAACGAACAGGGTGAAATGCTGACCAACGAAGAAAGCGGCCAGAGAATGCAGCCGGATATTATTGTCAGGTACCCGGATGAGCGGGAAATGATTATCGACTCCAAGGTATCCCTGACTGCCTATGCCGCTTACAATTCCGCCGAAAACAAAGAGGAAGAGGCTCGCTGGCTGAAAGCACATCTGCAATCGGTACGGGCGCATGTGGATGAACTCAGCCAGAAGGATTATTCGCATTATGATGCAAAAGCACCGGACTTTGTGATGATGTTTATCCCTACCGAAGCTGCATACCTGACGGCTATCAAAGCAGATACCAATCTATGGGAATACGCCTATAATAAAAAGGTGGTATTGATGAGTCCTACCAATCTGATCAGTGCGCTCCGCCTTTCCCTCGATCTCTGGAAACGGGAAAATCAAGTGAAGAATGTGCAGGATATTATCAAACGAGGTACATTGCTTTACGAAAAGATTGCCGGATTTACAGATACATTCCTGCGTATCGGTGACAATTTGAGCGGATTGCAAAGAGATTATGACAAGGCTTACAACCAGCTTTCGGATGGCAACGGCAGTGTGGTAAGACAGGCCGAACTGCTGCGTAACATGAGTCTGACTCCTAAAAAACGAATATCAGCAAGGCTACTGCCCGAAGATACATAAGACATACAGCTATAAACTTACAGCCGGCTTGTTGGTTCATGAACAAGCCGGCTGTTTCGTTATAATCCGAGTATATGTTTTTATTCAGTAAAGCATTATTTATGGGATAAAGTTGTCCGAATAACTTCTTTCACATCTTCCACGATTCCCATAGTAACATCTTTGTCAAACTTCAGTCCCACTGATAATCCATCGCTATTGGCAATCATTTGGTAATCCCTTAGCTTCAATTCCAATTCCTGAAGGGAAGGATTCTTTATCACTGAGCTTGTACCTCCTTTCGGATACAAAGATACTTCTATGGGTAAAAGTACATCCGAAGCTGTCTTATATTTAGAACTGTAAGTCTTAGGCTCTCCAAAAGAAACGAATATAGGAAGCAAACTATCTAAACGAGCTTCGGAAATTCCACCCAATTCTCCGGAAATTTCTCCACGAACCTGTAAATAGGCCTCTTTTATGGTGCGCAGATAAGAAGTGACAGCGGTGGATGACGAACCACGGTCGTACCTTACAAATAAACCGGAAATCAATCTTTTATCCGTATTCGTAACCTTCCGATACTCTTTCCTCAAGATATCCTTAAGGCGGACTGATAAGGTTTCCACATCATATTCTTTAATCAATTCCTGATTCAGCATCATCTTATTATTCATGTTCACGAAGAAACTATAAAAAGTTCCCGTCGGTTTCTCAATCCGATACTCCTTCTTTCCACCCACAGCATCTTTTGCCTTGCGCTCGAAGAATGCCTCCAATTGTTGCAATTCGCTCTCCTGAACTGAATTTTGTTTCACACTCACAGGCGTGTTTATCGCCTGCTCCATTGTTTTCTTCACTTCCGGTTGCGCAAAAGCATAAAGCGCTCCGGTAGCTACGGGCACAAAAAGCAACAGCTTCAAGTGTGCCCAATTGTTTGTTCTTCTTTTTAACATCATTGTGATACGATTTTTAAGTTTGCTGTGATTGAACCCGCAAGCCATAGAGTAGAGCCTTGTGCCCACGGACTTTTTCACCAGCAAGAGTTGATATTCTGTTGCATCGATGCCACTATTAATAACGCCACTATCGGCTTCATATTCATGTACTTCACGAAGTTCACGCATCAGGAGCCATGCGGCAGGATTGAACCAATGGAATATAACGATACATTCCATCCAAAGTAAATCCAATGTATGCCTATGTTGCAGGTGCATTTGCTCATGCAACAGGATTTCTCCGGGATTCCGTTCGTAATCCTCCTGTGACAGGACAATTGTATGCCCCCAACTGAAAGAGACCATCTTCTCCGGACAGATGACCAGCTTATATTTCCCGTAATTACAGGCAGGATAGCTCCGGATAAGCCGGCGCATACGGATAGTAGAAAGCAAGAGGAAAGCAAGCACTATCAAAGCTCCGATAAAATAACAACCGCCCAACAGCCGGATCACAGGAATAGTATGAAGCACATTCGCACGATCTCCCTCTATCCACTCCCCTTTCTCTGCCATCAAAAGACTTGCTTCTTCAGACAAATGCTTTTCACCCGTTCCTCCTTCGCTTTGAACATTTACTTCCTTCTCAGTCAATAAATGTCTTACAGTAGTTATTGGCAACTGCAAAGTTGTATATTGAGGAACATCTATTTGCAGCAATGGAAGTAACATACATGCCATCGTTCCTACCAGCAACAAAAAACGATTCGTACGGAACAGCGTATCTTTCCTGAAAAACAATCTGAACAGAAAGTACAGGATTGTCAGGCATAAGGTAGACTCAAATATATAAAACAATATAGTTCCCATGATCTATTTATTTGCCGGGTATAACTCTATTTCTATCTGTTCGACTTTTTACTTTCGATCTCTGCTATCAACGCTTTTAACTCGTCTACCGACATACCTTCTTCTTCAATAAATGTAGATACAACATTGGTATAAGAGTTATTATAGTATTGAGCTACTACGTCATTCAGTGCAGAACGCTTATATTCTTTATCGGAAACAGCCGCATAGTACTGGTACGTGTTACCATAGGCCTTGTATTTCACAAAGCCTTTTTCCTCTAATCCTCTAACTAAGGTAGATACGGTATTATAATGAGGTTTCGGTTCTTCATAAAAAGCCAGCAATTCACGAACAAACATCGGACCATGTTCCCAGAACATTTGCATGATTTCCTCTTCTTTAGCAGTCAATCGTTTCATAATATTTTCAAGTTTATTTGAGTGAACAACGCAAAGATAGAGATTTGTTTTAAACAAACAACTAATATTATTAGTTATTCAACTAATAAAATAAGTAGTTTAACTAATATTATTAGTAGATAGTCAATACACCTTATTATATATAGAAAAAGAGAAGAAATATCTTATTTATGCTTTCTTTTTCTTAGGCAATACCTGATTCAGCACCACATATCCCAGTATTCCGGCAATAATAGTACCACACAACACACCGAATTTAGCTTGGTTCAGCAGTTCCGGATAAACACCGGAGAAAGAAAGATTGGCTATAAACAATGACACCGTAAATCCAACGCCACCCAGCAATGACACGCCTGCTATATTTTTCCAGTTCATACCTTCGGGCATACGGGCAAGCCCGCTTTTAATAGTCAGCCAGGTGAAGAGATAAATTCCCAAAAACTTACCCAAAAGAAGACCTAAGCCAACAGCAAGACCTACATTTCCTATAACTCCTCCGCCACCGCTAAAAACAACTCCTGCATTGGCAAAAGCAAATAAAGGAAGAATGACAAAATTCACGGCTCCATGCAGGTTATCCTCCAAAGATTGTAAAGGACTTATCACACGATCCGAAGCCCGCTCCACTTGCTTCAATATAGCAATCTGTTCGTTTGTCAATACAATGTTATCAGATTGTACCACCGGGAAAGAGCTGACAATAGCCCGGATACGCCGGATATATTTACCCGCATCCAGCCGTGGACGGGCGGGGATCACAAATGCAAGTATCACACCGGATATTGTACTGTGGATGCCGGATTGCAGGAATAAATACCAGATAATAATGCCAAAGAAAAGAAAGAAGATCTTCTGTGTCATACCGAACTTTCCCATATAATATAAGAAAGCATAAAGTATGGCAGCTACAATCAAATAACCGTAAGCAACCTCGGAGCTATAAAAAATGGCAATCACCAGAATACCACCAATATCATCTACCACAGCAAAAGCGGTCAGGAAAATCTTCAGGCTCAACGGTACGCGCTTGCCCAACAGACTAAGCACTCCCAATGAGAAGGCAATGTCCGTAGCCATAGGAATAGCCATGCCTTGTGTTTCAGGAGTACCGGGAGTTACCAGAAAAAAATAAACCAGAACCGGAAATATCATTCCTCCACATGCTGCAATGAACGGCAGAATAGCTTTCCTGAAAGAGGATAACTCTCCTACCAGTAACTCGCGTTTTATCTCTAATCCCACGGCTAAAAAGAAAATTGTCATCAGACAGTCATTGATAAATTCAATCATCGTCAGATTATGACCGCCATGCGAAAGCAAGTTAAAATCACCAATACGTAAATGCAGTTCCTGCAACAGAAAGTTCTGATACACAGAAGACAGCGAAGAATTGGCCACAACCGCAGCCAGAATAGCTGTCAAGAACAATAAGATACTCGCCACTACATTCAGTGACGAAAAGTTTTTCACAGTACGTAGAATAATCATATATTCAATTTCAATATTAGATTTCCAAAGGATGCTCCGGTACCGTTAAAGAGCTATTCCTGATAGCTCATTAACGCCAGTTTTTTAACCCAAAGCACAAATATACCTGTTAATATCAGATTAAGCACAATAGTAAGTACAGAAATTACCAATGCCGGACCACCCAGATTATAGCCCAATGCAATAAAAATAACTCCCGCTCCTACCTCACCACGGGTAAACATACCAATGGAAAGTGCCAGACGTTCGCTCAATTTACGATCGCGATAAAAGAAGACCGGAAACAACTTACCGACATTGGAAAGTAACGATACAACAACCACATGTACAATAATCAATGTCCAAGGCATCATTTCCTGAGAACCGGTTATGGAGCTCAATCCCATATCGCCGGGGAGACTAATTCCCACAAGCGGGGGCATACTCATACCCACCAGAAACATAAATATAAATGAAATTCCAGTCGAAGCTTTATGCTCCCAGGCTGTATCAATATCCTTATGTTTCATGACCATACCCAGAACGAATGCCGGAAGCAACACCTCAATATGAATGCTGGCATCTTCTCCATATAAGTTCTTTGTAATAAGATAAAGCGATTGAGTGGCGGCAAACACCAGAACGGAATAAAACAGAATGGCTTTCCAATCCTGCCGCATATTGTATTTACTCAGTTTCTTCCAACCGAAAGAAAGCAACAGAAAGACGATAAGGATAATTACCAGCAACTGCCAGCGGGGTCCGATCATCATTATTTGCAAAGGAATCATTAAGAGGATGGTATCCAAATCATCAAAGATGGCCAGCACCTGAATCTTCTTGTATATCCAGCTGGACTTTAGTCCGATAGCAGCCAACATAGTGAATAATATACCTGCGGAAGTAGGAGCCGCAAAACGACTCAGCAACAAGTTTTCCTTCCATGCCTCCCAACTATTCCAGTATTCCGGCGGAAGTAAAACAAAAATATAATAAATAGCAATCAGAAACCAAGGCATGGCTGCCGTAGCCATGGCAACGAAATAATCTTTTGCGTACGTTTGCCATCGGGACTTGTCCACCTCAAACTCACGTCCCACATTAATCATAATGAATCCCAGACAAATATACAGTAACACATTAGATACAGTTTTCACCGTACCATAATCACTTCCTGACCATGCAGGCAGATATTGCGCTATAAAGAGACCTACCACCAGGAAGGCCGAAAATGATAGAACTTTTCTCATTTATTATTAGTTAGAATTTTCAAAACAAAGGGGATTGTCAAGACAGTCCTACAGAAAGAGAACAATCCCCGGACTAATATGAATCAGCTTTTATGCTTTTTTATATTAATCTAATTTCAACACCGCAAGGAACGCTTTCTGCGGCACTTCCACATTACCAATCTGCTTCATACGTTTCTTTCCTCTCTTCTGCTTCTCCAGCAACTTTCTCTTACGGCTGACGTCACCACCGTAACACTTCGCCGTAACGTCTTTGCGCACCGCCTTAATCGTCTCACGAGAAATGATTTTAGCTCCGATAGCCGCTTGGATAGCAATATCAAACTGCTGTCTCGGAATCAAGTCTTTCAGCTTCTCGCACATGCGGCGTCCCCAATCATACGCATTGTCGAAATGTGTCAGTGTTGAAAGGGCATCCACCGGTTCGCCATTCAGCAAGATGTCCAGTTTTACCAACTTGGACGGACGGAAACCACTGGCATGGTAATCAAAAGAGGCATATCCTTTCGAGATACTTTTCAGTTTATCGTAAAAGTCAATCACAATTTCCCCCAAAGGCATGTCGTAATAGATCTCCACACGATTACCGGAAATATATTCCTGCTTCACCAGTTCACCGCGTTTGCCCAGACACAAGGTCATGATAGGGCCGATATAATCTGTGGTTGTGATAACGGAAGCACGGATATAAGGCTCCTCAATATGGTCAATCAAAGTAGGATCGGGCATACTTCCTGGGTTATGCACCTCCGACATATGACCTTGTTTGTCATAGATATTATAAGAAACGTTCGGCACAGTAGTTATCACGTTCATGTCGAATTCACGATCAAGACGTTCCTGCACAATCTCCATGTGCAACAGTCCCAGGAATCCGCAACGGAATCCAAAACCTAGCGCCAACGAGGATTCTGGCTGGAAGGTCAGTGATGCATCGTTCAATTGCAGTTTTTCCAAAGAGGAACGCAAGTCTTCAAAGTCTTCCGCTTCAATGGGATATACACCGGCAAAAACCATCGGCTTCACTTCCTCAAAACCTGCAATAGCTTCTTTACACGGGCGGACAATGTGAGTAATCGTATCTCCCACCTTTACCTCTTTAGAAGTTTTAATGCCGGAAATAATATATCCCACATCACCGGTACGCAGTTCCTGACGCGCCACCATTTCCATCTTGAGCACACCGATTTCATCGGCATCATATTCTTTACCAGTGTTGAAGAATTTCACCTTATCTCCCTTGCGGATTACCCCGTTCACGATTTTAAAGTAAGCAATGATACCACGGAAAGAATTGAATACGGAGTCGAAAATCAAAGCCTGCAACGGCGCTTCCTCATCCCCTTCAGGATGGGGAATACGTTCAATAACCGCAGCCAGAATCTCTTCTACCCCCATACCCGTTTTACCGGAAGCACGGATAATCTCATCACGCTTGCAACCAAGCAATTCTATGATTTCATCTTCCACTTCTTCGGGCATGGCACTTGCCATATCACACTTATTGATGACCGGAATAATTTCCAGATCATGCTCAATTGCCATATAAAGATTGGAGATCGTTTGTGCCTGTACACCTTGCGAAGCATCTACAATCAGTAATGCACCTTCACAAGCGGCAATAGAACGGGAAACCTCATACGAAAAGTCTACGTGTCCCGGAGTATCAATCAGATTCAAAACATACTTTTCACCTTTGTACGTATACTCCATCTGAATAGCATGGCTCTTAATAGTGATACCTCTCTCTTTTTCCAGATCCATATCATCCAACATCTGTCCTCCGGTCACCTGTATGGTGTTGGTAAATTCAAGCAGACGGTCAGCTAAAGTAGACTTACCATGATCAATGTGGGCAATAATGCAAAAGTTACGTATATTCTTCATTTTCTACAATTATCTATCTATAAATAAGTATATTACAAAATGAGGCTGAATAATTCGTAGTACAGTCGCAAAACAAAATGGTAATATCTCGCAACGGGCTCGCCTCCTTTTGCGGGCGCAAAGATAATGAAAAATATGAGGTTTTGAAAGTGATTTATTCAATATCCGAGGGCGTAAATGTCTATATATCCTAAAACTATTCTATCATCCCACTGTTATGTATGCATAATAACCTAAACTGCATAACTGAAATGAAAAAATTTATTATTTTTGCGTGTTCCCTCCTATTATTGGCCGGATGCTCCAAGAATGAGATTATCATTTATGGCTCATCGCCCGAAAACAATGAATCCGACAACAGTCAGCCTTCGGAGAAAGAAGATGCACTCATCACCTTTTCCGCTTCACTCGAAAGTCGTAAAGTAACCAGATCCATGTCGCCCATGCCTAAAGGTCTGGTAAGTCAGATTTATGCCTTTGAAACTACAGACAGGAATTTTGATGATCCTTTTGCCGAAGGTTTGTATTCAACCACTTCCGCAGGCGTATTGACCGGATTAAAAGGCTACAAAATGTATTTAAGTAACGGATCATATAATATGTATGCGTTTTCTGAAAACTCCTCCGTTTATCCTCCAGACCTGACAGATGGAATATCCGCTCCGTTAAAGAATGGCATTGACTATCTATGGTGGGAAAATCTGGATCAAGAAGTCACAACTTCACAAATCCACATGCCCATTGTATTCCAGCATGTAGCCACTCAGGTCGTAGTAGACTTATCAGCCGGTGACGGTATAAAACTGGACAGTCTGATTTCAGCAAGTATACTTCCTCCCACTCCGGGTGCCACTCTCGATATAGAGACTGGAATTATTGAATCCACCTACACCTATGATACTACTCCGCTCACTATGGGAAAAAACGGTTTTCTCACGCAGGCCATCGTTCTACCGACAAAAGCCACCAATCCTATGTCTTTGACACTACAGATATTGGCAGACGGAGAAACGACTCCACGTACCTATACCGTAGGCATTCCCATTCCAGGCAAACTGGCAGGAGGATTTTCGTACGTCTTCAGTGCCATTATAGACGGAAATTCCGTATCGTTCCCTAATGTCAGTATCAAAGACTGGACCGAAGTAGATGAATCCGGTAACCCGCTTTATCCGACACAGAAATAATAAAGATCGCTCTTGCATCCCCAAAATACAACAACAAAGTAGAAAATATGGAAACTAAAATATCTGAAATCAGAAAAGAGTATACCAGAGGCAAATTGACACAATGCACCATCAATGACAATCCTTTTGAGCAATTCGAAGAATGGTTGAATGATGCTATTGCCCACAATGCGGACGAACCCACCGCCATGATAGTAGCAACAGTTTCGGCCGAGGGACATCCCTCTACACGCACCGTCTTGCTGAAAGGAGTGGAACACAACAAATTTATATTCTTTACTAATTATGAAAGCCGGAAAGGAAAACAATTGGCTGATAACCCATATATTTCCCTCTCTTTTGTATGGCACAAATTGGAAAGACAGGTACATATTGAAGGTAAAGCCGAAAAATGCCTCGACCAAGTGTCGGATACTTACTTTTCCAGCAGACCCTATAAAAGCAAGATAGGTGCAAGAATTTCTCCACAAAGCCGGGTGATAAGTAGTCGTATGGAGATCATGCGGGCTTTCGTAAAAGAGGTCTTCAAGCTGGCGGGACATGAAATCAGACGTCCCGACAACTGGGGTGGTTTTGCCGTAACTCCTACCCGCTTCGAATTCTGGCAGGGACGGGAAAGTCGTCTGCACGACCGCATTCAGTATATACTTCAGGAAGATGGTAGCTGGAAACAGGAAAGACTAGCTCCTTAAACATCCCTTGTCAATGGACTGGAACATAAAAAGAAGCGTTGATAACATATAAATGTATCAACGCTTCTTTTTATAAGATAAATGTCAATCTCTCTCTTAAACCAACTTAACAAACAGTTCGCCTTCTACTTCCTGAGTAGAGATCTTGTCTTCTCTCAACAACCAGCCAAGGCCCAAGAACAAATCTTTGTCTACCAACTTAGTTGCTTTCTTGATTTGTTTAGCAGTTAAACCTTCAGTCTCATTCAGTGCACTCCAAATTTTTCCTGCAGTTTCACCAGCTTTTTCTTTTAACATTTTCCTTTTGTTTTTAGTTATACATGCTTTAATCTAAATTCTCTCATTAGCGAGGTTCAGATTTTATTTCAGCGGCAAAGATAGTTATATTTATGTTATATAACACATTATTCTCTGCTTTTTTATGTTATATGTCATAATAAGAGCATTTTTTCAGCAGGTCAGACCAAAAAGAATGATTCATTCAAGCGAAACTGATGGTTTGTTTACATTAAATAGACGATCTGTTTTCAAGATATTCCGCCCAAATACGGGCAGCTTCTTCCACCATCCTGACACACGGACGTTTAGCATAATATTGGTCGGTGCGTTCTTCGGGAGTAGACACTCCTTCCGGCTTCTTCAACCCCAATAATTCAGCACAAATTGTAGAGCCGTTCCGTTTCTTAAACTCGGCAGCCAATTCCTGTACTACTGCATAATTGGCCCCTTTTCCTTCACGGTCTTTGGGATCAGTCGCTCCGGTTTCCAGTCCGGCAAGCAGAAACATACCGCATGCAGCGCCACAAGTCTGACGCATACGACCGATACCTCCACCGAAGGAAGCTGCCATACGCGCCGCCTGTTCTTGCGTAAATCCATACATGTCGGCAAAAGCAAGCACCACAGACTGGGAACAATTATAACCACTCTTAAAAAACTCTACCGCTTTCTCTATTCTTTCTTCAAACATTACCCTATCCCTTTTTTAGCCTTCTATATCCAACAACATGGGACAATGATCAGAATGTACAGCATCATTCAGAATACGCGCCTCTTTCAGTAACGGGCGAACAGTTTCGGTCACCATACAATAATCAATACGCCATCCTTTATTCTTTGCGCGGGAGTTGAAACGATAACTCCACCACGTATATTCCTGCTGTTCGGGATGCAACAAGCGGAAAGTATCGATAAAACCGGCATTCAGAAAACGCGTCATCCATTCCCGTTCTTCGGGCAAGAAACCACTATTAGTAGCGTTACGAATAGGATCATGAATGTCTATCGGTTCATGGCAGATATTATAATCTCCGCAAAGTATAAGTTTCGGACATGATTTTCGCAGCTCCGTCACGTACTCCTGGAACTTCTCCAACCACACCATCTTAAATGCCTGGCGTTCGTCACCACTCGTTCCTGAAGGATGATAAACACTTACGACAGATATATCGCCAAAATCGGCACGGATAAAACGGCCTTCATTATCATATTCTTCTATCCCCATGCCATATTCCACATGGTCCGGCTCTTTTTTAGTCAAGATGGCTACTCCGCTATACCCCTTCTTCTGCGCAGAATAGAGATAATGCTTATACTCCAACGCACCCAATGCTTCTTCCGGATATTGATCCGGCTGCAATTTAGTTTCCTGAATGCACACAACATCAGCTTGTTCCCGTTCCAGCCATTCCGGCAAACCTTTACTAACAGCTGCACGCAGCCCGTTTACATTATATGTAATAATTTTCATATGATCGTTTATTTAGTTTATATCTTATATATCAGAAGCCTGATTGTTCAAATGTATCCGCTTTATGACAATTCGGATATCAACAACATAATATTCAATACGGTCACGATACCTGCAATAGCGTAAAGTACGAAACTGCTCCATTTACTGTTGACATACTGCCCCATTACCTTACGCGAAGATGTCAACCCGACTTGCAGGAAAACGGTAAAAGGCAACTGTATACTCAGCACCATTTGCGAAATCAACAGCCCTTTAAAAGGATCGCCAATGAAGAATATCAGCAACAAGGCGATACCCAATGAAAGGATCACACCCACCTGCGAGTGACTATCCTTGATGTGATAGGATTCACCGAAGATACCGGCAAAGATAGACCCCGCCGCCATACCACTTGTAATGGTAGATGAAATACCCGCCATCAGCAAAGCCAGAGCAAAGACAACCGCAGCACTGTTTCCAAGCAAAGGCTCCAGCAAAGACTTCGCCTGTTGCAGTTCTTCAACCTGAATACCGCTTTTAAAGAAAGTAGCAGCAGCCAGCAATATCATAGCACTATTGATAGCCCATCCCACAATCATAGAGAAGAGCGTATCAAACAACTCATACTTCAAAACCTTACGAATAGAACTATCATCTTGCTTATTATATTCATGGCTCTGAATCACCTCCGAATGCAAGAATAAGTTATGCGGCATCACCACCGCTCCCAACACACTCATAATAATCAGCATGCTCCCTTTCGGAAAAGCTGGTGTCACCCATCCTTCCACAGCCATCGGCCAGTCAATCTTCACCAGGAACAACTCATAAATAAAGGATAATCCGATAACGGAAACAAAGGCAATGATGGAACGCTCTATCTTCTTATACGAATTCGTAAAAAGCATGATGACGACAAAGACGGTTGTCAATACAGCTCCCCATATAATAGGGATATCAAAAAGCATTTCCAAGGCAATTGCACCTCCCAATATTTCGGCAAGGGAAGTCGATATGGATGCCAACACCGCAGTGCCCAAAATAGGACGTGAGACCCACTTTGGCGTATATTTTGTGGCTGCTTCTGATAAACACAAACCTGTAACAATGCCCAAGTGAGCCACATTGTGCTGCAATACAATCAACATGATCGTTGACAAAGTTACCACCCAAAGCAGGGAATACCCAAATTCGGAACCCGCTGCAAAGTTGGAAGCCCAGTTTCCCGGATCAATAAAACCAACTGTAACAAGCAATCCGGGACCAATATATTTAAAAACGTCCAGACCACCCAAATAACGCTTGTGGTCCCTACGTTTCAAATCTTTCAGAATATTTTTCATCGTTCGTTCTTTTAATGGCGTAAAATTACGAAATAATAACAAGCGAGCCACACTTTCAGTTCAAAAAAGAAGCCCCCGGCATTGTACAACACCGAGGGCTAACCTATATTTTTAAAGTACAGGGATTTAGTTAGAATCCCATTTCATGCAGTGCCCTACATAACTGATCCGGACAAGAAGTTGAACGCCTTCCGCAACGAACCCCCTCCAGACGGGAAATCACATCATTTACTGACATTCCTTTCACCAGACGGGAAAGACCTTGCAAATTTCCGTTACAACCTCCCCAAAACGCAATATTCGTTATTATATTATTTTCTATTTCCAATTCAATGTGAGAACTACATGTACCTTGAGTCTTATAAGTATACTTCATTACTCTTCACTACCCTCCGGCTTCATATTGGTATAAACTGTTTGCACATCATCAAACTCTTCGAGACGTTCTATCATCTTATCCAAAGTTTCACGTTGCTCGGGAGTCACCTCTTTCGTATCGTTCGGAATATAAGTAAATTCACCACCGACATCCTCAAAGCCACATTCTTCCAGATGTTTCTGGATAGCTGCATAGCTCTTCGGATCGCCATAGATAGTGATTGTTCCTTCTTCTTCATCCTCTTCGAACTCATCATCTACATCGTAGTCAATCAGATCAAGAATGAGTTCTTCCATATCTATGCCGTCCTTCTTCTTGAAAGTAAACATACACTTATGGTCGAACAGGAAAGCTAATGATCCCATAGTACCCAAGTTTCCGCCAAACTTATTGAATACGGAACGTACATCAGCGACTGTGCGGGTAGTATTGTCAGTCAACGTATCTACGAATACAGCAACACCGTGAGGACCGTATCCTTCATAAGTCATTCCTTTGTAATCACTCTGGTCCTTACCCATTGCATTCTTGATAGCACGGTCAATGTTATCCTTCGGCATATTCTCACGCTTACAAGTAGCGATAACCGAACGCAAAGTCGGATTATTTTCCGGTTCCGGGCCACCAGCCTTTACTGCAATAGCAATTTGTTTACCCAGTCTTGTAAAGGTCTTTGCCATGTGACCCCATCTTTTCAATTTGGCAGCTTTTCTATATTCAAATGCTCTTCCCATTGGAATTATATTTTAATGTTTAATTATTAATTGTTTTAATTATCAATTAGCGAAGCTTTGCATCCAACTTATCTTCCAGATTCTTCACGAGTTTCGACATGATCTTATCGATCATCTTATCGTTCAGTGTCTGTGCCTCATCTTGCAACAGGAAGCTGACTGCATACGACTTTTTGCCGGCTTCCAGATTCTTACCTTCATAAACATCGAAGAGAGATACATCTTTCAGCAATTTCTTCTCTGTCTCATAAGCAATCTTCTCTATTTCGGCAAACTGCACCTTCTTATCAATCAACAAGGCAAGGTCACGCTTCACAGCCGGGAATTTGGAAACTTCCGTATAGCTGATCTTTACAGAACGGATGGCTTTCATCAGCTCTTTCCAATTCAGGTCAGCGTAATATACTTCATTGTCAATGTCGAAAGCTTTCAGAATCTTCTTTGTTACGATGCCAAATGTAGCAAGACGCTTTCCACCCTTAGTCTGTACAGACAAGGCAGCAGCATAAATATCATCCGTCAGGTTACCTACAACCAGATTTCTCATATTCAGCCCTAAACGCTGGAAAATATTCTCCACGTAAGCCTTCAACTCATATACAGAGCTTTCTTCATCAGCATGCGCCCATGAATTGGATACTTTTTTACCCGTTACCCACAACCCGAGATGATAATTCTCAGTGTAAGCAGCCAATGACTTTTCGGGATTCTTCTTTTCTTCATTGAAATAATAGCAATTTCCGAATTCAAAGAATTTCAGGTCGGCATTCTTACGGTTAGCATTATGAGAGATACTTTCCAATCCACCGAACAACAAAGTCTGACGCATGGCATTCAGGTCTGTACTCAACGGATTCAGTAGCATCACCAAGTTTTTAGAAGGATAAGTTTCCATACCGTCATAATAGCCGGCACGTGTCAGTGAGTTATTCAGAATCTCATTGAAACCACAACCTACCAACTGTTCAGCCACCAGGTTCTGCAACTTGTTAGACTTATCATGTTCGCCCTTCGTAGTCAAGCTAGACTTCAGCGTAGACGGTATTTCTACATTATTATATCCATAAATACGGAGAATATCTTCAATAACATCACAATCGCGTTGCACGTCTACACGATAAGGAGGAACCGCCAAAGTCAATCCTTCTGCCGTCTCATTGGTTATTTTCATCTCCAGACTGGTAACAATGCTCTTGATTGTCTCCACCGGAATCACTTTACCTACCAACGAATGCACCTTCTCATAAGATAACTCTACGATGAAATCCTGAGCAGGAGTTGCACAAACATCCTTTACTTCAGAAGAAATAGTACCACCAGCCAGCTCTTTCACCATCAAGGCGGCCAATTTCAGACAGTAAATAGTGATATTGGGGTCAATGCCTCTTTCAAAGCGGAAAGAAGCATCTGTATTCAGTCCGTGACAACGAGCTGTCTTACGAACCCATGTCGGATGGAAATAAGCGCTTTCTATGAAAACATCTTTGGTAGTTTCCGTAGAACCGGAATCCAGACCACCGAATACACCGGCAATACACATCGGCTTTTCCGTGTCACAAATCATCAGGTCACGATCAGATAATTTACGTTCCACGCCATCCAACGTGACAAACGGAGTACCTTCAGGCATTGTCTTCACCACTACTTCGCCACCTTTAATTTTATCTGCATCAAAGCAGTGCAATGGCTGGCCGAATGCATGAACAATGTAATTCGTGATATCCACTACATTGTTGATAGGACGCAGTCCGATGATACGGAGTTTATTCTGCAACCATTCCGGACTTTCTTTTACTGTTACGCCTTTCACCGTTACACCGGCATAGCGAGGGCAAGCTTCACTGTTTTCAACTGTAACATTGATATCCAGATCATGATTTTCAATGGCAAAAGCATCTACAGACGGTTTCTTCAGAGAAGTCGGTTTGTTATTTTGCACCAGATAAGCGTACAAATCACGAGCTACCCCATAGTGAGAACAAGCATCGGCACGATTCGGAGTGATATCCACTTCCAGCACATAGTCGCTCTTGATATTATAATAATCTTTGGCAAGAGTTCCCGGAACTGCATCAGCCGGCAGAACAATGATACCCGCATGATCTGTACCAATACCGATTTCATCTTCAGCGCAAATCATCCCATTGGACTCAACACCACGGAGTTTTGACTTTTTAATCGTAAAACATTCATCTCCGTCATAGAGTTTTGCACCCAAAGTGGCAATTACCACTTTCTGACCGGCAGCCACATTCGGTGCACCGCATACGATCTGCACAGGTTCCCCCTGTCCCAGATTCACAGTAGTCACGTGCATGTGGTCTGAATTCGGATGAGGAATGCATGTCAATACCTCACCGATAACGAGACCTTCCAGTCCTCCTTTAATCGTTTGCACTTCTTCTACACTTCCCGTTTCCAAGCCAATAGAAGTTAATGCAGCGGCAACTTCTTCCGGTGTCAAATCGAAATCGACATACTCCTTCAACCAATTATAAGAGATATTCATATCATTAATTTTTTATTGTTTCCAAAAGTGACCCGCAAAATTACAAAGTTTTTTTGGATGACAGGGAATTATCCATCAAGAAAATAATGAAAACAGCCGAAACTACATGATAAAAAGTAATTCCGGCTGCAATATTAAAATGCTTATGTAATTTTACCATTAATTTAGAATGGCAACGGTCCATCCGATCCCACCCCACCAAACGGATTGTCTGTTTGAGGGGCAAACTCAGTCGGAGGCGGCACACTGCCATCACTTACTGCATTCATTTTAGAACCAAAGGTTGCTCCACCACCTTCTGCCGGATGCGGAATCACCATATCATCTTCCGGATTCTGGAAACGGGTGTACTGACCGATAAAACGCAAACGAACATCACCTACCGCACCATTACGATGCTTGGCAATAATAATTTCTGCCATACCACGTAAATCGGTTCCATCTTGTGAGGTATAAATCTTATAATATTCAGGACGGTGAATAAAACATACCATATCGGCATCCTGCTCAATGGCTCCCGACTCACGCAAGTCACTTAACTGCGGACGTTTACCTTCTTCACCTTCACGACTTTCCACACCACGATTCAACTGCGACAAAGCAATAATAGGAATATTCAACTCTTTCGCCAACCCCTTCAACGAACGTGAAATCGTACTTACCTCTTCCTGACGGCTACCGAATGACATCCCACTCGCATTCATCAACTGAAGGTAGTCGATAATAATAATCCTTACTCCATGTTCGCGTACCAGACGACGAGCTTTTGTACGAAGTTCAAACACTGACAATGAAGGTGTATCATCTACATACAGCGGAGCATCCAAAAGATCACGCAACTTATAATCCAACTGTTGCCATTCATAATCCGCCAGCTGTCCGCTCTTAATTTTCTCACTCGGAATTTCGCACGCGTTGGAGATCAAACGATTCACCAACTGTACGTTACTCATTTCAAGAGAGAACACAGCTACCGGATTACGATAATTCACTGCAATATTCTTTGCCATAGAAAGTACGAATGCCGTCTTTCCCATTGCCGGACGGGCAGCAATAATAATAAGGTCCGATTTCTGCCAACCGGAAGTCATCTTGTCAAGTTTGGTAAAACCGCTCTCCAAACCACTTAAACCGTCCGTACGGGCAGCCGCTGTCTGAATTAACTGATACGCTTCGGCAATGACAGGATTAATCTGCGTATAATCCTTCTTCATGTTCTGCTGAGAGATCTCAAACAATCTTCCTTCAGCTTCCTGCATCAAATCATCTACGTCCAAAGTTTCATCGAAAGCTTTACTCTGAACATTGCTGGTAAATGTAATCAATTCACGAGCCAATGCCTTCTGTGCAATGATGCGGGCGTGATATTCAATATGCGCTGAAGAGGCAACCTTACTACTTAACTGAGTTATATAAAACGGACCGCCCACTTCCTCCAAATCACCGCGTTTAGCAAGTTGCTCCTTTACCGTAAGGATATCCACCGGTTTCTGATTCACAGCCAGGTCGGTGATAGCGGAATAAATCAACTGGTGCCGGTGCTCATAAAAAGACTCCGGACGAAGAATTTCACTTACTAACGAATAAGCGTCTTTCTCTATCATCAATGCTCCCAATACAGCCTCTTCCAGTTCCGGTGCTTGCGGCTGGATACGTCCGTAGTCATTTACGGGCTGTATTTTTGCCTTACTATTGCTTCGGGGAGCTTTTCTCTGTTCTGCCATTTTTTAATACTATGAATTATTAAAGGGATGGCAAAGATAATGCTTATTAATCAAAATCATCCCTATTCTACCAAACAAAAAAAGAGCTACTCCTGAAATTCAGAAATAGCTCTTTACATTCTATCAAAGTTATTTTTAAATAGTCATTACCTCTAAATAACAACTATCACCCTTTACAACATGCCTTTATTTGCTCTACAATATATGCCACATCTTCATCCGTCACCCAAGGACCGGCAGGAATACA